>CAACVD010000752.1_pt1 | contig 15061 bp, 8 predicted proteins | sample 2381771 | NCBI WGS metagenome assembly CAACVD01 (sample SAMEA5211965, study PRJEB30684) | marine metagenome | biome: Marine; feature: Epipelagic; material: Water | collected 2015-10-15 | depth 15 m | reverse complement strand
TTGCTGGTATGCCTGTAATGATGAGCAACAACGTTCCTCAATCAAACGTAGGTTCTGAAGTTTCTGGTACAAACAACAGCTACGCAGGTGACGATAGTAAAACTATTGGTTTAGTTTTCCATAAGTCGGCTGTAGGTACTGTTAAATTGATGGACATGACTACTGAGATCTCTGGTTCTGACTACGGATTGATGTATCAAGGTACATTAATGGTTGCTAAGTATGCTCTTGGTCATGGAATCCTAAGACCAGAATGTGCAGCTACTATTAAGTTATCTGCTTCTTAATTTCAATTTATAGGGTATCTTATTATTAGATACCCTTTTTTTTTATTATCATGCCACAAGGAAAAGCTTACAATATTAAAAAGAAAAAGAAAGGTGGGAGAGACTCACTTAAGATTAAAAAGAAGGGGTACTAATTAATGGCTGTAGCTGCAACCACAGAACTTGAATGTATCAACGTCATGTTAGCTTCTATAGGAGAAGCACCTATAAACAGTCTTGTCGGTACTCTTCCTGTTGATGCTCGTATTGGTCAATCAACTCTTACTGAAGTAAATAAAAGTGTACAGTCAGAAGGCTGGTCTTTTAATACTGAAACAGATGTAACTCTTACTAGAGATGGATCTAATCAAATTCATTTACCAATTAATGTTTTAAGAGTAGATGCCAATATCCATCAACACCCGACCATAGATCCTATACAACGTGGTTTAAAATTATATGACAGACAAAATAATAAGTTTGAATTTGAAGAAGACTTAATTTGTACTGTTGTTTATTTTAGAGATTTTAGTGAGATACCAGAACCAGCTAGATACTATATGAATATTAAAGCTGCAAGATTATTTGTTGATAGATTAGTTGGAGATCAAGCATTAAGAACATATACAAAAGAAGACGAAACTAGAGCAAGATCAATTTTAATGGAGACAGATTTAGTAAACGGAGACCATAATATGCTACGAGGAGATCCTTCTCTTACCAGTGTTTTTGATACTTACAATCCTTCTAGTGCCTTAATTAGATAACTATGAGTGTTATTTCAAGATCTATACCTACATTACTAAGAGGTATATCGCAATCTTCTGATGCTTTGAAACAAGCAGACCATGCAGATATACAAGACAATGCTGATAGCAACCCTGTTCTTGGTCTTACTAAAAGGTCTGGTACTCAATACTTAGCTAAGATGATTGATAATGCAACTCTTAGTAATGTTCACATTCAAACTATTAACAGAGATACTAGCGAACAGTATGTAGCAATATTTAGTAATGGTAATGTAAGAGTTTTTGAATTAGATGGTACAGAAAAAACAGTAAACAAACCTGATGGTACTACTTATCTAAACACTTCAGATCCTAGAGGTGTATTAAAAACAGTTACTATTGCTGATTTTACTTTTGTTGTGAATACAAGTATTACAACAGCAATGGATGCGACTACTAGCCCATATACACAAGATGTTCTTAATAACCAAGCTGTAAGTTTAGAACATCAAGCAATTATATTTATTAATCAAGCTACTTCTAAAACAACCTATTCTGTAACTGTAGATGGTGTGACAGTAACAGATGACACTACTGGCAATGATCCTTTGTCAACTACTACTGTAGGTGCTGACTTAAAAAGTGGTCTTGATTCTGGACTTACTGGTTTTACTATTAATCAAAATGGTCCTGTTTTATGGATAAGAAAAAATAATGGTGGAGATTTCAGTATAGATGTATCGGATTCTCAAGGTAATACCAAAATGTCTATGTTTAAAAATTCAATACAACAATTTACTGATCTTCCAAATGTTGCACCTAATGGATATGTAGTAGAAATTATTGGAGATGAAAGTACAGATTTTGATAATTATTACGTTAAATTTACAACCAATAATGGTAATTCTTTTGAAGAAGGGCAATGGTCAGAAACAGTAAAAGCTGGCATACCTTTTAAATTTAATTATGACACTATGCCCCATGTCTTAATAAGACAAGCAGATGGTAATTTTAGATTTGCAAGAGTAGATGGTGGTACTTATACAATATCTGGCACGACATATACTCTTCCTGTATGGGCTGAACGTATTGCAGGTGATTTAGTATCTGCACCTGATCCTTCTTTTATAGGACAAAAAATTAATAATGTATTTTTCTTTAGAAACAGACTTGGATTTCTTGCAGGTGATAATGTAATTCTTTCAACAGTATCAGAGTTTTTTAACTTCTTTCCAGAAACAGTTATATCAGTTTTAGATACTGAACCTATAGATGTAGCTGCATCTCATACCAAAGTTGCGATCTTAAAACACGCAGTAACTATGGGAGAAAAACTTATATTATTTTCTGAACAAACACAATTTGTATTATCAAGTTCAGCAGATAACCTTACACCTTCAACAGCTAACGTACTTGTACAAACTGAATTTGAAAGTAATGCAGCAGCACAACCTGTAGGTTCTGGTTCTTCTATTTATTTCTTAACTAAAAAAGGTTCTTTTGCAGGTATCAGAGAATATATTATTGCAGGTAATCAACAAATCCAAGATGCAGCAAACACAACTATTCATGTACCAAGACTAATACCAAGTGGAATTTTTAAAATGGCAGTATCAAACAACCAAGATATTCTTGTTTTAGTTGGTACAGACAATCCAAATAAGTTATATGTAAACAGATGGTTATATGGAGAAGGATTTAGTAAAGCTTTAAATGCTTGGTTTACTTATACATTTAACAGTAATAGATCTATTTTAAATATTGATTTTATTGGTACTGATTTAATAATGGTTGTAGCAGAAGGTAATAGTGTAACCATAGAAAAGATACCTTTCGAGACAAACTTTAGAGAAGCTAATGCAGACTTTGAATATCATCTAGACCATAAGGTAACTGAAGCGACCACTGGTGTAACTGTTACTTATAACGCTAATACTAATATCTCTACATTTACAGTTCCTTATAGACTAAGAGCCAATATGAATATAGTTGGCAGGTATCTAGCTAATGGAGAGACAAGTACATTTGTAGATGCTCAAGGTAATACAAAAACTTTAGTATCAGGACAAGCACTTACAAGTACTAATACAAGTGATGGTTCTACTTCTACAATTACAGCATCAGGTGATTTTAGAAATAGTAAATTTATTATTGGTGAACCTTATGAAATGCACTATAGATTTAGTCAACAAAGATTAACTCAAGGTGGGGGTGGTGCTACTGAACTTATAAGTGGTCGATTACAAATACATCATTTTTATATTAAGTATGAAGATTCTGGTTTCTTTCAAGTAGAAGTGACACCTGAGAATAGAGACACATCTCTACATAAATTTACTGGTCGTCTGCTTGGTGCTGCTTCTGCTGCTATTGGTCAGATCAATTTAGATACAGGTACATTTAAAGTTCCTATTATGAGTAAATCAGACAGAGTAAGTATAGATGTAAAGAACAATACATTCTTGCCTACCTTATTAGCTAGTGCAGAATATGAAGGTGTATTCCACATGAGGAGTAGAAGAATGTAATGGGATATTTAAGAAAATCAAAAGTATCAGATCTTAATTATGTATGTCAAAACATGAGGATAATGGATAGGTTAGAAGCTCAATATCAAACAGGACAAGATCCAGAAGAAGCTTTACGTTTAACATATCTATTTGGTGAGAAAGTCTTAACAATAGCTGGTGACAAAGATCAACCTATGGGATTATGTGGAGTCGGAAAAGATGGTTGTATCTTTATGATTTGTACAGATGAATTGTTTTCTAATAAAAAATATAAAATACAACTTATAAGAAAAGGTCGGGAATGGGTAGATAGTTTGTTGAAATCTTATAAAGTCCTATATAATTTTGTATATGCAGAGAATCATTCTGCTATAAAGTGGTTAGAAGCTCTTGGTTTTGTGTTTATAAACTATCACGAAAAATATGGACAACATGAAAAACCATTTTATGAATTTTTGAGGATTGCCTAAATGTGTGCTATTGCTGCTTCTGTTGGTCTTTCTTTATTCCAAGGGCTTGCTATGCGTAGTGCTGCAAGTCAGGCAGCAGCAGATACATTTGAAATAGAAAAACAAGGAGTTAAATCAGCAGAAGATTCAAAAAGAAATAAACAATTAGCTTTATCTGAAGGTAAACAAGAAAAGACTGTAGCTGCTAGACAAGATCGCTTTGCTAAAACTATTGATACATTAAGAGCAACTAAAGCTTTATTAGCATCAGGACAAGTTGGCAATACCACAAATTTATTAGTAATGGATCAAGCAAGACAAGGTGCAAACTATAATGAAAAGATAAGGCAAAGTATTGATTCTATGAACAGACAATATTTATTTGATGTGAAAGGAACTGAAGCAGAATATCAAGGTATTAGAAATAGATATAGAAGTAATACTATTAATGCTTATAACCAGATACCTTCATTAGGATCAGTCTTATTAAATGCTGCTGCTAGTGGTCTTAGCACCTACGCTTCACTACCTTCAACTGGTTAAATTATGTCGTCAAGTTTTCAAAGTACAGCAGGGCAAAGTTTTAGAAGACCAGTAGATACTTTTGTCGCACCAGTTAGTGTTGTTCAAAAAAGCAGCATGATGGATTTAGCTGAAACTTTAGCAGACATAAATCCTACACTACAAGGTTTTATACAGTTAAAAGCAAAAGAAAATGCAAATAGAAAAATAGAAGAAGGACAGTTATTAGTAGCAGGTGCATCACCTAAAGAACTTATAGAAATAAGAAAAGAGATAGAAGAGAAGGGCGATAAAAAAACCTTGAGACATTTTCTTGGTACAAATAGATTTATGCAATATGGCATAGAAAAGCAATTAGCAATTAATATAGCTAATGGACAAGAAGCAAAGACTAAAACATTTTTTAATGAATATGTTGTAGATGTTGATTTGCCAGATGGTACAACCATACAGCAACCTTTATCACAATTTGATGTAAACTCTGAAGCTTTTGATAAAGCAATAACTGAGTTTCAAAGTACACAGTTAGCTAACACTAGAGGTATTAGATCTAGTTTGATAAAAGAACATATATTACCTAAACAAAATCTTGCGTTACAAAAAGTATTTAGCGATCAAGAAACAAAATTAGCAGAGTCAAAAATAAAACAAGCTAGTTTATTATTTAATAGTTCAGTATTAAATTCTTGGTTTAGCATAGACAATTACAACGACAATATAGAATTAGATTTAATAGATGATAACTATACAGAACAAGACAGAATTAATAATAATGGTCTTTCACAAGCAGAAGTTTTAGCTCTTGATGAATTGCAAGAGAATGTAGATTCTATGGTCAATAGAGGTCTTGCTGCAAGTGTGTCTCCTTCAAAAATGATAGGGGTTGTAAAAACAAATGTATTAAAAATACTTGACTACTATGAACGTAATAATCTTGATATGGATGTTGCTAAAGAAGAAATAGATGATTATATTTCTTGGATAAGTAATTTAAAAGTAGGACCAAAAACAATATTAAAAAATGGGGATGTAGTACAACAACCTTTAGGTGCGTTTTATATACAAGATGGAGAAGATAAGATTGAAACTTTATTAAGTGAAGTAAATAAGAAAAAAGCAGAAGTTATAAAAAATCAAAATGCTTTTGACAAACAACAAGAACAAGAAACTATAAGTAATACTTTAAATAACCTAGATTTTTCTCGCACTCAATTTAAAAATGGCAAGGAAGCATTAAGTTATTTTAAAAATATAGGCAATACTTTAGATGCACTAGCAGAAAAATACCCAGAACAAATTGAATTTTTATATAAACAATATGATCTTAGAAACTTTAGTGTTGATGATTTTTTCTTTGAATTAGAAACAGCGTATGATGATGGGATAGTAACTCAAAGTCAAGCTTTAATACAAGTAACAGATGTCATGCAAGCTTTAGGACCAAATGCTTCTAAAGCAGATAGAGACAAATATACTAAATTAAAAAAATATTTAGGTGAAACAGATGGCAAAAGTTTTGAGCAAAGATTTCCAGAGATGAAAGCATTAATAAAATATGGTCAAAAAACTGTTGGTAAAGTAAAAGATGGTTTGCGTGTAATTGAAAGTGCTGATGATGTAGATAGAATGGAAGATCTAAATATAAAATTAAAAAGTTTAGTTAAAGAAAATGGAGGGATTGATGCTCAAATAGATATAAGAGGTCAAAGAACAACAGTTAGAAATTGGTATTTAGGTGAGTTAAGAAAAATAAAAGACTCAAGAAAATTTGGTAAATATGAGTTTTTTGATGATGCTTTAGATTTATCACAACCTATAGAATCTGAAGAAATACCAGATGATGATGAAGATAATCAAGATGATGACAACACAGTAAATATACAAGAACAAAAAGTTTTAACCTACGATACAAATACAAAATTATTTAGTGAAGCAAATACTAATGAATTACAAGTAGGACCAAATACTACAGTTGTATCTATTAATGGTTCAGTTACACCTGCTGGTGAATCATTACGACAAAACTTAAACATAAAATCGTTTGAAAATTTTAATATTGATTTTTATAATGCAACTTTTGAAGACAATCAAACAGAAACAACAAACGAAAAATTACTAAGTGATGATTTAGAAGCTAGTGCTTTTAGTGATGTTAGTGAAAAAGAGTCACCTACTACAGTTGAAGTTGAACAAGGAGATACTTTAAGTGAGTTAGCAGATCAATTTAGCACAACAGTAGAAGCTATTATGAAAGCAAATAACTTAACTAACGCAGATATGATAAACATAGGGCAAGAGTTAATTATGCCAATAGTTACATTACCCAATAGTCCTTTAGTTAAACGTGACCAAATGAAAGCGTTGGACGTAATATTAAAAGATACAGATAAAACAAAAACAATACCTCAACCTAAAATAAGAGAAATGTTATTAGCTGTAGGATTTAAACCAGAGATTGCAAGAATTATGTCTGCTGTATTTATGGCAGAATCAGCAGGTGATCCTTTAATTGATACAGTTAAATCTGGTTTAGATCCACAAAAAGAAAATGAATTTTCTATTGGTATTGGACAAATTAATATGAAGGATGATAAAGACAGACTGTTAAATTTATTTGATATTCAATCAATAGAAGAATTATACGATCCTATTATTAATGTAATATCAGCCAAACGACTATATGATGAGCAAGGATTAGGTGCTTGGGGTGCATACACAGATAACTCTTACAAAGATTTTTTAACTGATTAACATGACAGACTCAAATGTTATTAAGAACCTTCTAAAAAAAGAAGAAGAAAATACAATTCAACAACCAATAACTGTTAATGATGATACTTCAAGTGTTATTGATAGTCTCTTAGATAATGAAATTGCTGAACCAATAACAACAGAAATTGATTTGCCATTTACTAATGTTTTAAAAACTGATGACGACAAACCTCAATCTAATTTTGATAATTATATAAATAACACTTTATTTGATGAAGAAACTTTTGATTTTGCTTCACAAGATTTTGACATCAGTAATAGTATCTTTAATGATTTTACAGAAGAAAAACCACAACAGGATTTAACAGGACTAGCAAAAGGTTTAGGTATAGAAATAGGTACTGGTATAGCTGCTGATTTAGCTTTTGCTCCTTTATTAGCTCTTGGTCCTTTAGGTATTGCAGCTTATGGTGGAGGTCAATTTGCTGTTGGTTACTATGCAAATATCGCAGCACAGAAAGCTAGAGGTGTTAAAAAAATAAGTCAAGCTGAAGCTGTAGCTGCTGGTCTTGTTCAAATAATACCTGCTGGTACAACAGCAAAAGGTGTTAAAGGTGTTGCAAAGAGTGGTGTTTTTGGTGCTGGCTTTGGTGTAGGTGAAACTTTCCTTAGAGATTTATTAGGTGATGATGTTACTCGTGATGAATATTTATTAAGTCTAGGTTTTGGTGGTGCTTTTGGTGCTGGTTTCAAAGGTTCTTTAGAAGGTCTAAGCAGTATTTTTAATAAAGTAAAAGGTAAAACACCAATAGAAGCAGATGCAATATTAACTAAAAAAGACAAACAAGATATTACAAAAGCAGTAAAAAATATAGATACAGTATCAAAGAAACAAAAACAAAAATTAAAACAAGAAGGATTAGATACTGATAAATTAGATCAAGAAATCAATAGACAGAAGCAACAAACAACAACAGAGCCAACACCAACAGTACAAACAAAAGTTACACAAGATCTTACTTTTACAGCACCAGAAGCTTACAAAAGAACTAAACCTCGTTATGGTTCTGCACAGATACAATTTCAATCTGACTTTGATAAGTTATCTTGGTCATTAAGAAATGGAAAGAAAAAGAAAGCACAAAATGATTCCAAAATATTAAAAGTATTTTTAGATCAAGGCTTTACAGAAAAAGAAGTCAGACTGCATGGAGATAAAGTACACGCAAAGTTAAAGTCAATAGTAAAAGAAACTACTGGTACTGCTAGTGCATCAGTTAGTAATACTAGCGGTTTAAATTTAGAAGTACCAATATTAAGAGACTTTGGTAAGACAGTACAAACACCATTAAACAAGTTAGCAAGTGAACCTGATTTGGATTTAGGTAATACACAGTTAAATCCACAGAAGATGGGTCGTATAAAAGATATGAAGAAAGGTAAAAAAGATTTTGTTACTCAAAAAGTTAGAACAAAAAAACAAGAAGGTGGTTTTAAAGGTGCTGAAAGAAGAAGTCAGTTTGATACTCAAGAAGGTGCATTGGGTAAAATGACAGATTCAAAAGGTAAAATTACAGGCGATCCGAAACGTCTAAAATTTATTACTGAATATACAAACAAAAAAGCAATACTAGAAAACAAACTACCAACAGAAGAAGAAGTTGTTATTAATAACCAAGGTTTACAAATAGCTACAGATAGAGTTGCAAACTCCACTCAGGGATTTTTAGATGTTGTAAAAAAGAACGCTGGTAAAAAAACTAAAAAAAGTCAAGCTGCTATAGATAAAGCTGGTGCAGAAATAATTAAAGCTGAAAAGTTAGTAGATGATTGGTTAGGTTTTGGTATTCCTTTAGGCACAAGACTAGGTAGAGCCATGAACGCTTTTAATATTAAAGGCATAGAAGGCATAGAAGGCATGACACCTGCTGAAGTTAGTAAACTAAGTCCTTTAGAAAAGAAAAACTTAACAGCACAAAATCGTGATATATCCCCTGCTCTTACTAAATTATTAGATCAGAGTGCAGAATTTCAAACAGATTTATTAGCAAGAATACAAGAAGGACACAAAACAGGAGATTATTCACAAGTTATAAAAGTTGCACAAGATATGAAAGAAGCAGGTGGAAGTGTAGAAAATATGATTAAACTATATAATGATGATGCTTTTGGTAAGACACTTAAAAATCTTAATCAAACTTCAAGAGTTATTAACGAAGTAGGTATCAATGGAGTTTTATCTGGTCTGCCTTCTCAAAAAGTAAATTTATATTCTGGTGTTGCACAAACATTCTTAGGTAACATGAAAAACTTTAGTGGTACTTTAGATGTTGCTGGTGGTAAAGGCTTAATAAGAAAAGAAGGAGTCGAAGCAGCTACCAGACATTTATATGCTCTAATGTATAACTTTGATTTTGCTTTAAAAGTATGGAAAAGATCATGGGATATGGAGGATAACTTTATAAATATTGGTAACTCTAAAGTTGAAACTGGTCAAAGATTTGTTATCTCGTCTGAAAGTCCTTACTTCCCATTAAGAACAACCATAAACTCAACAGGTAAATTTATAAGACTACCTAGTAGGTTAATGACATCTAATGATGCTCTTATACAAACACCAAATATTCTTGGTTCTACTGCATATCACGCAACTATGGAAGCTTCAAAAAAAGGTTTGAAAGGACAAGACTTAGATGATTATGTAAAAGGTAGTCTTGATGGAGTTATATCTTATATTTTAAAAGGACAAGAAGGAGACTTAGGTAGATTAAAACCAATAGAAGGAGATACATTTTTTAAAAAAGGTATTGGTCCAAGAGAGTTTATTGCTGATCCTGTTCTTGCAAAAATATTTCAAAGGGCTAAAAACTTTGGTAAAGAGATTACATATACACAACAGATAAGAGGTGGTCGTAGTGATGATGTTACAGATCCACTTGGCTTGTTTGCAGAAGAAATAAACAATCTAGCAATACAATACCCACCAATGAGGACGTTCTTTAAATTTACAAGAACACCTACAAATATGATTAAAGATATAATGAGGTATATTCCTGTAATAAATACACCTGCAAGATTTGGTGGTAAAAAGAATTATAATTTTTTAAATGCTTTTCTTTTGCCAGAAATAGCAGCAGACCTTAGAAGTCCTGATCCTCAAGTAAGAACTAATACAAGAGGTCAAATTTATATGGGTAATGCCTTTGCTACTATTTTAGGATTTCTTGCTTATAAAGACATTTATCAACCAGCAAATGAATTTATTAGTTCAAGTGAATACGATAGCGAAGATAAGATACCAAAAACATTTATAACTGGTGGTGGTCCTAGTTGGAAAACAAAAGAAGGTGCTGCAAAACATCTTTCTTTATTAAGAGGTGGTTGGTTGCCATACGCTAGAGCTTACTTAATGTATGACGAAGATGGTGAAATATTATTTGACGAAGATGGACAACCAAAATATAACTATGTTTCTTATGAAGATTTACCAGATCCAATTTTATCTTTTATCAAAGCTTGGGTTGACTTTCAAGAAATGTCTCCATTCTTTACTAAAAAATTAGACAGAATATATGATGAATATACTATTGGTTGGGCTGGTTTTATAGGTCGTGTTATTACAGACAAAAGTTATGTTCAACAAGTAAATGAAACAATGGATATGTTTACTGCTTTACCAGAAGTAGGTGCAGGTGGAGTTGATCCAGACGATACTATAAGTTATGAAAGACAAAGAAATATATCTTACTTAGGTAGATTATTTGAATCTTCTGTAACTCCTTACAGCAGCTTATGGGAAGATATACTTCGTTTACCAGCAGATGTAACTGCACAAATATTAGGTATAGATGAACAAAAAGCACAAGAACTTAGAAAAGAAGGATCAGAAGGTCTAACAAAATATGCAATAGAAATTCTTGGTAAAGAAATAAAATTAGGTACTGTTAAAAATAAAAGACTTATAAGACTATTTGCCAAGATGGACACTAAAACATACTCAGGTGATTTTTCTGATTTAACAAGAAATATAAAAAATTTAAAATACCTTACAAGTGAAGATAAGTTAGGCTTATCAGATCAAGACTTCAACGAAGTTAATGGTGCTTTGCAATATTTACATGGATTATTACAACAAATGAAATCAAATGTACCTTCTAATGTAGGTGGAGACTTACCATTTCAAGTAGAACATATTACTAATGACGTAGTTACATATCCTAATAGAAGAGGTTTTAATGTATTTTCAAATGCAAAATATTCAAAGAGTAATAATAATTTATTGCATGAAGCTAGTTATACAATAGGTAGATTATTACCAGAACCACCTAATATTATTAGAGGTAGTAAAGTAAAAAACTTTGTTAGAAGTTCTAACTTTAGTAGTAAGTTATTTAAACCTATAAAACTAGATACGACTGAATATAATAACTTAAAAAAATATGTTAATACAACTGTTATAAGTCTTAGTGGTAAAAGTTATAACAATGCAGATGCTTTGAAAGCATACATTAAAGGTGAGCTTGAGTATGTTAAAGATGGATTTAGAGCAAAAGACCAATTTAGTTATGAAGCAAATAAACAACAAATAGAAACACATGGATTAAGTTCACAACAAGGACAAATAGCAGCAGATAGAATATATAAAGTTATGAATGGAATAAATCAAGAATTTATAAATGCAGGTATTGAAAAATATGTAAAAGCAACCTTTTCAGACGAAGAGTTAGAAGCTAGGATAAACGTAAAAGTAGATCAACAAAACAGCTACAATAGTGAAATGGAAGAAATTTTAGATACACTTAACTTAAAAAGGTTTTAAAGCATGGCTACCAACACCGCAGCTTCATTTACTAACCACACAGGAAATGGCAGTACTAGTAACTTTTCTATATCTTTTAGTTATTTAGCAACTACTGAAATAGATGTAACTGTAGGTGGTGTCTTAAAAACTCTTGGTACTCATTACACAGTTAGCGGATCAACATTAACCTTTACAGGTGGGAATATACCTTCTAATGGTGCTGCTGTTAAGTTTCAAAGAGATACAGATATAAGTGCTAAGAAGGTAGATTTTTCAGATGGTAGTGTTTTAACAGAAACAGATTTAGATAATAACAGCGATCAAATATTATTTGGTCTACAAGAATTTGTTGATATTGTTACTAACGATTTATTTAAAAGAGATGGTAGTCAAACATTAACAGGCTCAATAGTTTTTGAAGGTAGTTCTGATGATGCAAACGAAACAACAATATCAGTAACAAACCCTACTGCTGATAGGACTATTACCTTTCCTGATGTAACAGGAACAGTCGTAACAACAGGTGACACAGGTTCAGTTACCTCAACAATGATTAATAACGGAACTATTGTTGATGCTGATCTAAACAGTTCTGCAAATATAAATGGTAGTAAGTTATTAAATGATTCTGTTGGTCTTACAAAATTAGGATCGGGTGCTTTACCAACAGACATTACTATAGCTAGTGCAAATATAGTAAATGGAACGATAATCAATGAAGATATAGCTACTGGTACTTTAGATGGCAGGTATTATACCGAAACAGAATTAAATGCTGGTCAACTTGATACTAGATATTATACCGAAACAGAATTAAATGCTGGTCAATTAGACAATAGGTATTATACAGAAACCGAAGCAGATGCAAGATTCTATAATTTAGCAAGTGCCGAAGAGATACAATCAGGTGAGACTTGGACTGCTGCTGATAATAAGGTTGCAACTACAGCAGCTATAGATGCAAGGATAATAGACCTAGTAGATGATGTTGGTGGTTTTGTACCAATAGCAAGTGAACTAGCTTTCCCTAATGCTAACCCTGATGTAAATAATGGTGCTGGTACTTTAGTTAGTATCAAAGCTCTTAGTACAGCCTATACATCTAATGGTAGTGGTCAGTTTACTATTTCTAATGGAACTGTTGGAAACTCAACTGTAACAGTTACAGGAGCAACAGCAAGTACTACTTTTGCTGCTGGCTTTGGAATGATATTAGAGACTACTACTACTCTAAATACATATACATTTCATAGACTTACACCAAAAGCAACTGAGGTTACTACTGTTGCTGGTAATTCATCTAACATTAATACAGTTGCAGGTATAAGCAGTAATGTTACTTCCGTTGCAGGTGTGGCATCTAGCGTTCCTACTGTTGCTAGCATTGCATCTAATGTAACTACTGTTGCTGGTGTTTCTTCAAACGTCACTACTGTTGCAGGGATTAGTGGAAACGTCACAACTGTAGCTGGCATCAGCAGTAACGTAACAACTGTTGCTAATGATGGTACTGATATAGGTTTAGTCGCTGGATCTATTGCAAATGTCAATACAACAGCAGGGTCTATAGCAAACGTGAATACTGTTGCTGGTTCTATATCTAATGTAAATACTGTTGGTTCTAATATTACAAACGTAACAAACGCTTCAAATTACCTAAATAATTTTTTACAACTATACTTAGGAGAAGCATCATCTAATCCAACTGCTGATGGTTTAGGAAATGCAATTACAGAAGGCGATCTGTACTTCAACACTGTTGATAAACGTGTTCGTGTTTTTAACGGATCTGTTTTTGCAAATGTTGGTGAAGGTGCAGTAGAGGTTGCAAAGTTTGCTACAGCAGCTTTTAATACCTTATATACAGCTTCAGCAGGTTCTAATAGTATAGACTTAGGAGATCTTGCTATAACAGGTGCAGTATTTGCAAACGAAGCCATTGCTGGTATTCGTGCATCCCTCGCCAAAGGATCTGGCACTTACAATCTAGGAGGAGTTTAACTTACCATGCCTGACCAATTACAACTTAGAGGTGGTACTACCTCAGAACATAGTTCATTTACTGGAGCTTTAAGAGAAGTCACAGTAGATACTACAAAGAAAACACTTGTAGTCCATGACGGATCGCAAGCTGGTGGTACTCCACTAATGAGAGAAAGTGGTGGTGGTGTTAACGCAAGTATAAATAGTGTAAACATTGGTAAAGGTGCAAACTCTGTTGCAGGTAACACTGTTCTTGGAGAACTTGCTTTAGATGCTGCTGTTACTGGTGGAAATAACACTGCAATTGGTAAAAATTCATTAACAGCATTAACCTCTGGAACAAGAAACTCAGGACTTGGAGAAAATTCTTTAGCAACTACAACAACAGCAAATGATAATACTGCTGTAGGCTACAACAGTTTACAACTAAATACCACTGGAGCAAGTAACAGTGCGTTTGGAAAAGGAAGTCTCACACAAAACACAACCGCATCTAATAATTCAGCTTTTGGATTAAATGCCCTAAATGCAAACACAACTGGAGACAATAATGTAGCGGTGGGTGCTTTAGCTTTAGATGCCAACACTACAGGAGAACATAATATTGCAATAGGTAAAAATGCCCTCGGAGTAAGTACTACAGGTAGCTACAACGTTGCAGTAGGTCTACAAGCTTTAGATGCCAATACTACTGCCAGTAACAATACAGGTGTTGGTGCAAATGCTTTAGGAGCAAACACAACTGGAGCTTCAAACACAGCCGTAGGAAGTGGTGCCTTAGATGCTAATACCACTGCTGATAACAATACGGCTGTAGGTAAGTCTGCAATGGGTTCAAACACCACTGGGGCTAATAATACTGCTGTTGGACAAGCAGCTTTGGCAACAAATGTTACTTCAAGTGGTAATACTGCTGTTGGAAGAGCAGCTTTAAGTGCAACTACAGGAGATAGTAATACTGCTGTGGGTAATGGTGCTTTGGAAAATAATTCAAGTGCATCAAACAACACTGCTGTTGGTAAAGATGCTTTATTTGCAAACACAACTGGAGCCGAGAATAATGCGTTCGGCCATCTTGCTTTATCAAGTA
>CAACVD010000814.1_pt1 | contig 15068 bp, 22 predicted proteins | sample 2381771 | NCBI WGS metagenome assembly CAACVD01 (sample SAMEA5211965, study PRJEB30684) | marine metagenome | biome: Marine; feature: Epipelagic; material: Water | collected 2015-10-15 | depth 15 m | reverse complement strand
ATCCACAGTTCAAGATTACTGTGAGACTTCAGAGACAACGTTTGTCGCTGACTTAGATACGTTTATCAAAGAAGCAGAAGAGCGCATTCTGAAGAATGTAGAGCTTCCTGTGTTTAGAAAAAACGTCACAGGTACGGCTGCAGCAAGCAATACATACTTGTCTACGCCTACAGACTTTTTAGCACCATACAGCTTGGCAGTTATATCAAGCAGTGCTTACATCTATCTGCTTTTCAAGCACGTTTCGTTTATTAGAGATTACACACCTAATCCAGCAACAACTGGCACACCAAAGTATTATGCGTTGTTTGATGACACGACATTTATATTAGGCCCAACGCCAGACAGCACATATACATTTGAGTTGCACTACAAATATAGACCTGATTCACTGACTGCAGGCTCTGACAGCGGCACCACCTGGTTATCAACCAACGCGCCTGATGCATTGCTGTATGGAACTTTAGTTGAAGCTGCAACATTCTTGAAGATTCCAGAGGAAGTCGCGCAGTATGAACAAAGGTTTACTGCAGCTGTTGCTGCGTTGAAGAACCTTGGTGAGGGCTATGGCGCACGAGATGAAGCTAGGTACGACATCAGCAGAGCATAATAATGTTTTTTAGTGAGCAACAAAGCGAGATAGGAACCGTATCTGTAGCAACCACAGAGTTCAAAGGGCATGATGTGGATTTTTGGGCAAAGACGTTATCTGACAGAATCGTAAGTGTTGGAGAGGAGTGCCACCCAATCATCGCTCAACAAGCTGTTGCATTTAAAGATGCTGTGTTGAAGTTAATTGCATACTATATGAGAGAGGCGATTAAGAGCGACAGAACGACGCTTATTAACGAATTAAACCGACAAGGCCACGAAGATGTGGCTGAAATAATTAGGAGGCTCTAATGGCTATCACAACGGCTCTATGCACAAGTTTCAAAAAGGAACTTATGGAAGCAGTTCATAACTTCAAGAACAGTGGAGGCAGCACGTTTAATCTCGCGCTGTATACAAGCTCCGCAAGCTTGGGTGCTGGCACAACTGCGTATACAACATCAAATGAAGTGAGCGGTACAAACTACACCGCAAAAGGTGCTTCTTTGACTCGTGTAGATCCAACCACATCGGGCACTACTGCTTTTACAGATTTTGCAGACCTAACATTTTCAAATGCAACAGTGACTGCCAGGGGTGCACTTATATTTAATGACAGTGCTTCTGGTGACCCAGCTGTATGTGCGTTGGATTTTGGTGGTGATAAGACATCAACGGCTGGCGACTTCACCATACAGTTCCCTGCAGCAGATGCTTCAAACGCGATAATAAGAATCGCTTGATATGTTGTGGCCCAACAAACTCAACAGAGGCAGATGACCGAAGAAGAGTATTTGAAGTGGGTCAAACAACAACAAGATCAAAGTCATAATCAGTAGGGCTTAATGTGTGGCGAATGTTACTGGCTGGGGTAGAGGCACTTGGGGTGAGGGCGCATGGGGCGAAGAGGCTCCAGTTCTTGTCACGGGTGTCGCAGGGACTTCAGCAGTTGGCTCCGTCACAATTGATGCAGAGGCTAATGTCAGCGTCACAGGCGTTGCCGGCACGAGCGCCGTTGGCACGGTTACGGTTGCAGCGGCGGCCACAACCTCTGTCACAGGCGTTTCTGGAACAGGCGCGGTTGGATCAGTCACTGTTACAGCGGGTGCAAGCGTCACTCCAACAGGCGTTTCTGGAACAGGTGCAGTCGGTTCGGTATCAATATCAGGAGCGGCCAACACTTCAGTCACAGGGGTCTCTGGAACAGGCGCAGTTGGCGCAGTTACCGTTGCGGCAGCGGCTAATACAGATGTTACAGGAGTCGCAGGAACAGGCGGTGTCGGTTCTGTCACTGTTTCTGCAGCGGCCACAGCAGCTGTTACAGGCAATGTCGGAACGTCTGCGATTGGTTCAATCACAGTTGATGCTGCAAGCACAGCCGTTGTCACAGGCGTTTCTGGAGCGGCGTCAGTCGGGTCTATCACAACTGACGCTGCCGCAAATGTCTCTGTTACTGGATTGGAAGGAACGTCTGCGCTTGGCACCATATCGGTATCTTGCGACAACAACATCAGCGTTACGGGGGTTGAAGGAACATCAGCGATTGGAACTGTCACTGCGACTGCAGCGGCTGATGTTGTTCCTACAGGTGTGTCTGCTACTGGCTTGGTTGGCGGCGCACTGGTGTGGGGAAAAATTATTCCAGGCCAAGACTCAAACTGGCAAAATGTTGATGACAGTCAAACACCAAGCTGGTCAAATGTTGATGATAGTCAAACACCGAATTGGGAAGAGGTAGCTTAATATGGCAACTTATGTAAACGATTTACGGCTCAAAGAGATCGCCACTGGTGACGAATCAGGTACGTGGGGCGCGAGCACGAATACTAACCTCGAATTAATTGCAGAGGCATTTAGTTTTGGCACAGAAGCAATCACGACTAATGCGGATACTCATACCACTACTATTGCTGATGGTTCTACTGATCCCGGTAGGAGTCTTTTCCTTAAATACACTGGCACACTCGATTCTGCTTGCACCATAACTATTGGCCCGAATACCGTCTCGAAGCTCTGGCTTATACAAAATAGCACAAGCGGCGGATTTTCAATCATCATCAAGCAGGGCAGTGGCGCGACAGTCACAGTCCCGAATGGCCAGACCAAGGCTATCTACTCAGACGGTGCCGGATCTGGCGGCGCGATGGTTGATGCGTTTGCTCACCTCAACGTCGTTGACCTCACCGTAGAAGACGATCTGACGATTACTGATGACCTGACGGTAAGTGGCGCGTTTACCTTGACGGGCAATGCCGATCTAAATGGCGACCTAGACGTTGATGGCACCACTAACCTAGATGTCGTGGACATTGATGGTGCTGTGGATTTTGCTTCTACAACTGCACATGCTGGTAACGCTACGTTTGCAGACAACGCTAAGGCCATCTTTGGCGCTGGCTCAGATTTACAGATTTATCACGATGGATCTAATAGTTATGTAGAAGACACTGCAACTGGGAGTCTTATCCTTAAAGGCGCAGATGTTGTCGTAAAAGATAGCAGCAATAATGACATCGCAAAATTTTTAGACGGTGGTGCAGCGCAGCTTAGGTATGCAGGAGCAGTAAAGCTAGCCACAACCTCCAGCGGCATCGACGTAACCGGCAGCGTGACTGCGGATGGTTTGACCAGCAGCACCAGTATTGAAACTACTGGATCAGCTTCAAAGTTTGTTTCTAACTCATCTAGCTCCGGCGACTACATACGTTTGTACGCTGGCAGTGGGACAGGCAAGTGGGACATCTACGGTAACGGTGCAAATCTACGCATTGGCGATAACGACAGCGCAGGGGCAGTGCACATTGATACCAACGTGGGCATCGGGACTAGCTCCCCCCAAGCTAAACTTCACTCCTACACCAGCGGGACAGGTTCAATTCCTACAGGGCAGTTTAACCAAACCAGTGACGCCAACACTGCCTTGACACTAATCAACGCCAACAATTCAGCCACCTATTCAGCTATCAAGTTAGAAACCAGAGAAACTCAAGCCGCTGGATGGATGATTGCAAATGAGTTCCAGAGCGCATTCAACGGCGACTTAGTTTTCAGAGGTCGCGACGGTGGCACATCCTCAGCGGAAGTTTTAAGGCTGAAATCAAACAGCAACGCCACATTCAGCGGCTCCGTGGGCATTGGGACAACTGCAACAACAGGTTACAGCGGTCAGTCGAATATATTTTTAGGCGGCACTGGCAACATCTATGCTGATTCATCGGTATCTGCTGATTCTTCATTGAGCATTAGTCAAAACGCCTTTGTAGATGCTGATGGCTCATGGGAATACATAGTTACAGACGAAGCTAGCAACTATTATCAACACGCCGGTAATCATGTCTGGCGTTACGCCGCATCAGGCACTGCTGGTGCTGACATTTCTTGGCAGGAAGCCATGCGCATCGACAGCAGCGGCCGCTTGGGACTGGGAACGTCTGGGCCTGAAAAACTGCTCACGCTGGAAGATGCTCACCCAACCATTGCATTTAACCACACAACAAGCTGGCCAGCCGCAAACCAAGAGTTAGGAATAATTGAGTTTAGGACAGACTGGAACGGCGTCGGCGCAAAGATTCAAGGCGTATCAGGCGCGCAATGGGGTAACACCGACTATCCGGGTCGATTAACTTTTCACACAACCTCAGATGGCTCAGCAAGCCCAACCGAACGCATGCGCATCAACAGCAACGGCACAATTGCAGTAAATTCGACTGCAACGAACCGCGAATTGACAATTTCAGCGGTAACTGGAGGCGGTCAATGCGATTTGGCGCTCAGGGCTTCGGATGACAATAATTTCTGCCAGTTGTTGTTCGGCGACACAAGCGCGGACAACACTGGAATCGTCGGTTACAAGAACGGCGATGAGTATATGTTCTTCCAGACTGGCAATGCTGTCGCCATGCGCATCGACTCATCGCAAAATTTGCTAGTGGGTGACTCCTCCGCGACTTTCAATGACACAGCCAAAACTGTCATCAGACCTAATGCGGACAACTGGGTGATTAAACCCGCTGTTTGTACGGCGTTTAACCGCTCTGGTTCTGATGGAGATGTTTTAGAGTTTTATAGAGGGGCGTCATCGAAAGTAGGGTCGATTAGTGTTAACAGCAGTCGCTTTACGATTGAGGGGCCGGACAATCCAGTAAGGATTGCAACTGGTACATCAAACATTCAAATTAATCACGACACACACATCAGTTTTGACACGGCTGGCAGCGAAGCCATGCGAATCAGCGGCGGCAATTTGCTTGTGGGAACCACAGACACAACCCTTTTCAACAACACTTCTGGTGGTGGCATTAATTTAATGGCCGCGAACCGATTAGATGTGGCTAGGGCTGGGGATGTTGTTGCCACGTTCAATCGGATGACTAATGACGGTTCTATAATTCAGTTTTACGCGCAAGGGGCGTTGGAAGGCTCTATAGATGTTTCTGGTAACACTGTATCGCTGGTTGGTTTTTCTGGCGCTCACGCATCCAGCGGGGTTGACGTTACTACCGCTAAAGGCACAGTTGTTAGCACAGTTGACCAAGAGCATAAAAATAATCACGCAAAGATAAAAATTTCAGATTCAGAAGGTGACGCTAGAGTCTATGGCGTCATAGACCGCATTTCTGAAGAAGGGGACATTATTGTTTCTGGTGTGGGTATTGGTGAGGTAAAGGTCACAGGCGCTTGCGCTGGTGGTGACTTGCTTGAATCTAATGGTGATGGCACAGCCAAGGTGCAGTCAGATGACATCATAAGAAGTAAAACAATCGGAAAAGTAACAATCGGAAATAGTGATGAAGGTGTGAAGTTAGTTTCATGCGTTCTCTACTGCGGTTAATTAGGAGAATAAAAATGCAATGGACAGTATCAACAATGGAACGAACCCTAACTGACGGCGACCTAAGCGACGTTGTAACGACCTTGCACTGGCAGGTAACGGACTCAGATGGTGAGCATCATGGCCGCTGCTACGGCACTGTTGGGCTAGAAGCGCCAGATGCGGACAGCTTTACTGCTTACGCAGACATCTCTGAAGCAGACGCTATTGCGTGGGCTAAAGCAGCCATTGGTGAAGAACAGGTTGAAGCATACGAAGCATCAGTGGCTAGTCAGATTGAGCTTAGTAAGAACCCAGTAAGCGGCACAGGAGTACCTTGGTAATGAGTGAAGAACAAAAAATCGTAATTAACGACGAAGAGTACAATTTCGGTGATTTGAAGGTCGAGACTCAGGCTCACATCGCCAGAGTCGCAGAGATCCGTCGTGAAATCGCTACACTGCAACAGCAGATCGCAGAGCGTAACGTATTGCTGCAAGCCTATACTCAGAGCATCGTTGAAGGTGTACAGCCTGTTGAAGAGCCTGAGACTGCACAAGGTCTGCCCGAAGGCTTTAAGGAACACTAATGAGTTTGCTTGAAATCGTAACTACTTTGACCACCTTATCAGTCGTCGCAAGCGCGATCTGCGCCGCTACGCCCACTCCCAAGGATGATGCTTTCATGGCGAAGTACATCTACCCTGTGATTGAAGCTTTGGCACTTAATGTTGGTAAATCTAAAGAATAACTATGTGCTATTTAGCGATGGCAGAGGAATGGGGCTTGGATAAAGGTGATAAGGCATTGAATCAGATCTCTACTCACGAGCAAGTATGTGAGCAGCGTTACCTGCGTATTGAGGAACGCCTTGCAAGTGGGTCTAAACGGTTTGATGAGCTTGAAGCGAAGATGGACACTGTATCCAACAGATTATGGTGGATCATCGGTTTAATTGTAGTGAGCATTTTAGTGCCACAGTTTTTAGGAGGTTGACATGTCAGATGAAGGAATTCGCGTCCCAACATGGGCGCTACCAGCGTTTCTAGCCATACTTTCGGGTGCCGTTGTATGGGGTGCTAGTCAAGCACAGGCACAGGCTACACAAGAAGAAGTAGACCGTATTGAAGCTGCTGTCGTGAGTGTTGTTGAAGAGGCCCAAGCCACGGGAAAACTCGCAGCAGTCAATGCGACAAAGATCGAGGCTATCGTCGATTCATTGGCGGAGCAGTCCGAGACAGCGAAAGCCAGCGACGCGAAGCTCCAGCAACTGATCGAAATAATGCTGAAGAATCAGAACTAGAGTACGACCCCGCCAACCCGAATCTGTTTTGCGATTTACGGGAGTGGCGAATGTTAGAGCTAGTCGATCCTCCTGCATACCGTCATTGCCTTGCGCTGGCATGGTTACGATACAACCACCGCCAGTGTGGATATGGCGCTCAGATTTATATACAGAATACGATGCCGCGTGTTTTAGGCACAGCACATCAACTGGATGTAGAACTGCTTACTTGGGATATTGTTAAGCCAAAGTCGGTCAAGGTACAGGCTGTTCAGCAGAAGCGGAGGCTGTAATGGATGTCCCACCAGTATTTCCGAACAGCGTCAATGCACCGTCTGAGGTGGTGGTCAAGGACAAGATACATAGGTTGTTGCGGTTAGATCAGATCAGTCGCACTCGCACCGACAAAGTAGAAGCCACAACGCATTACAGCGAAACGTATTATTACTATAAAAACGGCGAAGTTCTTTCTACTATTGTAAAGGTTGAAGATCAGCTTTCATTGGACATACGCGCATGACCATGATGATTTTTGTATTGATTGTTCTTGAGCGTGGGCAACCCACGGGCGAGGAGTTGTACTTTAGAGAACTGACCTCGTGCTTAGAATACTCCAAGGCGCTTAACGCACAGTCTGTAGGCAAGATAAATGAGCTACTAAGTAATAACAGTTACTTCAAGACCTACTGCCGTGTAAGAGAGATACCTACCTCAGAAGCAGGCACCAAGATACTGTTTCGTGACCCAGCCAGAAAGGACGATGACTAATGCGAGAAATATCCTCAATCAGCCGAGTCGGCACAACAGAGCCGTTTGAATTACAGATAGCTCGCGGTCAAGTGGGCTGGCATTTCCCGCTTTTTAAGTTTGGCAATAATGCTGAAGTTTCTGATAGCTTAGAAACAGTATGGTCTGAGGGTGGCCTTTATAGTTATTTAACTTCCGCAACCGTCCTTAAAGTTTCTAGTTCCTCGACAGATGATACTTCTGCTGGAACTGGAGCAAGGACGGTTCAGTTGTATGGCCTTGATGGTGATTATAACGAAATAAACGAAATCGTAACCCTGAACGGGCAAACCGCAGTCAACACAACACAATCGTTTTTGAGAATTAATCGACTCATTGTTCGCTCTGCGGGTTCAGGGGGCGCAAATGCTGGGGTTATTTACGCGGGTACAGGCACGGTCACGACAGGGGTTCCTGCAAATGTATATGCGACCATTAACGGTATTTCTGGTTCAAACCAGAGCTTGATGGCTCTCTGGACAGTACCTGCGAATCACACAGCGTATATGCTTCAGTACGATATATCGAATGGAACTACTTCCAATACCCCTGCGGTATGCAAATTAATTTTGTCGGTCAGACCGTTTGGGGAAGTATTCCAGTCAAAGGACGTTAAGTCTTTGACAACAGGTATGCATGTTGAAGAAACATTTTCTATTCCACAGAAATTTGAAGAAAAGTCAGACATAGAGGTAAGGGCACTATCTTCATCTAATTCTGTCACTTTCGACATTTCCGCAGCTTTTGAAATTATCTACATACGAAATGGCGACAGTTTATGAGTCCTAAGAAATTAGAGCCGAAATCGCGGTATGCTCAGTACGACCTTGATGGAGATGGGGTCGTGAGCGATGAAGAACTGGCACGAAATCAAGAACTTGTTGAGATCGAACTGCGTGAAGAGAAAGCAGATAGTCAACGACGAATGGCTTGGGTGTCTCTTAGCAGTATGGTCGTTTACGCTTTACTACCACTTATGCCATTTATCCCTGAGTCCCGTTTGTCCACTATGGCTTCTCTGAGCGACATGCTGTTTCTTAGTCAGGCAAGCATTGTAGGGCTATACTTTGGCGCTACAGCGTATATGGCGAAGCGGTGAGCGATGACAAAAGAACTGAAATACGCTGCCAGCGGTGCAATAAGAGGGGGCATGTAATGCACTTTATACATCACAAGGCGAAAACGCTGTGCCCTCGTTGCTTTAATGTCGTGTTTAAGGTGGCGTAATGAGCATACTAGGATCAATCATAGGCCCAGCTACTCAGCTACTAGATAAGGTAATTGAGGACAAGGACGAGAAGAATCGTATTGCTTTTGAGTTGAGCACTCTTGCAGAACGCCACGCCAATGAGTTAGCCAAGGGGCAGCTAGAAGTCAACAAGGTCGAGGCTGCTCACAAGTCCCTATTTGTGGCTGGGTGGCGTCCCTCGATCGGTTGGTGCTGTAGTCTGGGTCTTCTGTATCATGTATTGATCGCACCTATAGCAGGTATTTGGGTAGAAGTTCCAGAGATAGACCCGTCGCTGCTGATGACCACTATGACTGGTATGTTGGGTCTGGGTGCTATGAGAAGCTACGAGAAGACCAGAGGCGTGAGCAGGGAGAAGTAATGGGTATTGAGCTAATAGGAATGTTGAAGCGTCACGAAGGTGTGCGTAGTCATGCGTACAAATGCTCAGAAAACATGATCACTGTGGGTGTCGGGCGCAATATAGACGAAAACGGCGGCCTTGGATTATCTGAAGAAGAAATAGAGTATTTATTGGCTAACGACATACGGCGTGTACGAGAAGAACTTGAGGACACTTATTTCTGGTTCGCCGCACTTAACGAAGCCCGCAAAGACGCCATGATCGATATCTGTTTCAATCTTGGTTTAGTATTTGTTTTTGACGGCCACCACTGCGCTGCCATTTCTGCAACGCCATCTTGCCGCGAATGCCACGAGAGCGCGGCTTGGGTATCTTGACCGTGCGATACTTAGGTTCAGCCATGAGCGTGTCCTAGGAAATACCGGAGAACTTCTTACCACGCAATGCAGCGCCTGTGCCACGCATAGTGCCCGCACCATAAGGCTTAGGAGCACCTGGGTTTGCAACAGAATCTGCCTTTGCATAATTCACAGTGCCCTGATCCTTAATACTTACTTTGCTATCAGTGACCTTGGGCTGCGGGAAGCTGGTTTGTCTTTTCATTACTTCTTTCCTTTCGGTGCAGGTTTCTTTTTAGCAGGCGCTTTCTTAGGTGCTGCAGCTTTCTTTGCTGGTGCCTTCTTAGGTGCGGCCTTCTTGGGCGCAGACTTGGCTTCCAGTTTTTCAGTTTTTTCAGTTTTTGGCTTTTCAGGGGGCGGCTCAACAACTGGAGCAACCGCTTCAACCCCAAGGCGTGCTTGTTCTTCTGCTTTGTTCTGGGCCTTCTGTGTTTCGGCCATCTTTTGGCGTACTGAACTCATTTGTCCTCCTAATTTCCGAAGAAATTCTTGGCTACGTTCTCAGCCGTTTTCGCCATCTGGGCAGAACGCTGAACATTAATGCGCTCTCTGGCAATCTGATCTTTCATCTCAGCCGTTTCAGACTGAAGATCCATGCGATCTTCGGCTAATTCTTTATTATTATCAACACGCTCTTGCTCAATACTGATACGTTGTTGGGCTTCACGCGCCTTTCTTTCCATATCCGCTTCTTTGATATCAAGCTCACGATCACGCAACTCGACCAAAGGATCTTCTTGTGTTTGTGCCGACATCGCTGGCGCATACTGTTCAAGCAACTGCGTTGTAATGGTGGCGACCTTGTCTTCCATGATCGGCATCATCTGCTGCTGCATCATCTGCAACTGCTGCTGCATCATAGGATCCATCTGAGCCTGCTGTTGCATCATCTGCATTTGCTGGTTCATTTGCATGATCTGCGGGTCTTGCATCGCCATCTCGCGCGCCTTGAAGTCAATGTGCTGATAGATATGCGATTGAATCATCGCAGCTATTTGCATCTGACCTTGTGGCACGTTCTGCACAATCGGCGATCTCAACAAAGAGATGTGCGCAGCAATGTGTGCATCATGGTCTTGATCTGCAAACGCCTGTGCAGGTTGACCTTGCAAGAACCCAGCGTTCTCCATGCTAGGCGACATAGGCTGTGGCTGCGGAGGTGGAGGCAATAACTGCTCAATCTGCTGTACACCCATCGCTTCGTACATACGACGATATGCGTTATAGATCCCCTGCGGCCCATGAATCTGAGGGTTCGACTGAACCATCTGCATCATCTCTTGCGCAAGCATCACACGCTGGCTCATAGAGAAGATATTCGGGTCAGACACAGGAATGATGTCAATACGGTCATCAAAGTCAGTTGCCATCAACTGCTGCTGACCATTTGCAATCATGTACGGATATGTCTTGAGCGGTGACTCTTTCACCACTCTTGCAAGTAGATTGAACTCAACGCGCTGGCTGTAGTGCAACCGCTTGTGTATCGCGCTCATCACACGACTGCCACGCTCCAAAAGCGCAATCGTCGTACCGACAGGAGCCTCTTGATTACCATCGCCAACTTGCATGTCTGCAATCGACGCAAACCTCTTGCCTGCATCAACAAGCATACCCAGCAACGAAAGCAACGTGCCGCTTGGCTCTTTGAACGGCAGAGGCATCAACGCATCGCGGAGTGAACCCCCTGGTGCATCCATATCTCTGAACTCGCCGGGCTGCAACGGCGTGTCGTTATCACGAATCCGTATGCCGCGAGCCTTGAAACCAGCAGGTAGATTCGCAAGCGTACCCGCATCAATCAACTGACGCAGGATAGAAGTCGATGCCTTCGACAACCCACCAATCATGTGGGTCAATCCAAAGCCATAGAACCCAACACCCGGTAAAAACTTGTAGTGCACAAAATAATCAATGCGCTTACGCATCGGGTCATTTTGTTTGTAGTTCCTGCGAATCGACAGAACGGTGTTCTGAGTGGGTGATAAAGTAACAATATACGGCAGCTTAATGCCTGTCTCTTCACCCTGCGCATCAAGGTCTTCATACCCTGGGATATCAAGATCAACGTGCATCTCAAACAGTTCGCACTCATCGTTTGAACTGCCTGATGGCTTCACGCCCTGAAGCTCATCTATCTCTTCTTCAATCTCATCTGTATCAACGTAATCCGTCGCATCTTTCATCTTGGTTTTGCGATAAAAACCAGACTGCTGAAGCTTGCGCACATCGTTCATCGACATATCAATCGCATGCGTGATACGCGGTGCATTGTCCAAACTGGTGGTGCCATAAGGCACAATCAGCTTCTCAGACGGGATAAAACGAGAAACAGGCCGACCTACAGTAGGGTCGAAGTGTACTTTGCGAAACGCACTGCCTGACAACGGGAGATAAAACAACAGCTGATCCGTTTCAGGATCGTACTCTTTCATCTCCTGCGTGATCATGAAGTTCATGTACTCCTGAACACGCGCAGCCTGTAGATCAGTCTCAGGTGTACCAAACCCTACAGTCTGTGTCTTAACAGGCCCGCCAGATGGCAACATCTCTTTGTATGCTTGAGCCTGAAACTGTGTGACCGATTCCGCGAGAAGAGGGTGAACAACGCCAGAAGCACCATCAAATGGCTCTGTGCGGTCTTCAAACTTCATCCCAAGGAACTCAAGTCCTTCCTTGTACTGGTCTTCCCACTCTTTGCGAGAAGACTTGTCATCCTTAATATCGCCCATGCAGTCGCTGTATATGCGACCTAAGTCCTGCGCATCCATGAACTCTGCAAGGTTGGCATTGAAATCAACAGGCATATCATCTGCCATCTCATCCATGCCAAACACCATGGTGCCGTCATCAAGAAGAACTTCATCGCCCTCCTCAACTTCGTCGAACATTGATTCATCTTCAGACGCAACGCCTAAAACAATTTCTTTTGAGTTGTCCTCAATATCCAACTCATCTATATCAACATCGTCTACGCCGCGTTCAATTGCCATATTGTTTTACCTGCAGGCTACTCTCTGTCTGCGTACAGATTATCAAAGATCTGTCGTGTATCCAGAACGTAATCTAAATCGGACTTGCTGTAATGTATATGCTGAGATGGCTTAAAATCGGGGGCACCCTCACCTGTCTCAAACCACGCAGGATGCGTGACCCTCACCCTGTTGTTGGGCAAGGCTACAATATTTCCTGTCCACTCACCAGCATCTAACAACTCCATCACATGACTCTGTTTGTGCTGCGCAGGATCATCTGCAATCTCGTTCTCTGCATAATCCACAGTGAACAAATACTTCGCAGGGTAAAAATCACCATCGATCTTCGCAAGCCAAGGGCATGGCGTTGCACGATCTAGAACATATACAGCATGGTGGTGACTAGAACAGTCCCAAGGCTGGGCATGATGTACCGCCATAGGCTCTGGCCATTCGTCCAGGGGGGTATCCGCAACAAGCGCGGTGATTGGCATTCTTGCCCACATGGCCCCGCCGTGGACGTTGGGTTCTTCCTCATCATCATCGGATTCGCAGCCCGTAAAGATCACCTGAAAACTCAAGCACCTCGTGGGCATGGTGGTGACAGCGATAACCATGGCATGTAAAAAATCTCCATGGTATCGCTCGTGATTGACAGTATATTCCCTTCTCACCCACGCCTTGAAATGCGGGATGTTGCTTTGTAGATAGGGCAAAGTAGTTCCTTATTTTAGTGCTTTTCCATAACCTCTTGTTGCAACACCTACCCCGCGAGGCTTTGTTTTGTTGCGAGAACGTGTGGTCTTACCTGCAACTGTTTTGGCTGCAGAGGCAAGACCGCCGTTGGCTTTTTTCATAGGTGTATCAGATGGCTTAATACCACGCTTCTTCTGTTCCGCACGCCCCATGGCTTTCATAAGCTCATTGCCGCCAACTGTTAGGCTTGCAATTGCAGCGCCCGTACCAGCGGCTTTTGCCATCTCGCGGTTTCGTTTCTTGCGACGATCATCCTTACCTTTCTTAACTCGGTCTTTCTGATCCGAACGCGCAGACCGAGGCTTTTCCGCCTCCATCTTTTTGCGTCGTTCTGCCTGATGTTTCGCAAGTTTTTTAGCGGCTTTGAACAAACCCATTAGCGCATCGCCTTACCGTATCCGCGCTTAGCAGCACCTACACCGCGTGGCTTGCGTGATACCGCACCACCCTTGGAGTAACCCTTCTTCTTCATAGCAGCACCACCATTGGCGAAGCCTTTCTTCTGCATCATGCCGCCATTTCTCTTCTTGGTGACACCACGACCCTTCAGGATATCCGCTTGTGTAACTTGGCCGTCACCTGTCAGATCAGGGAACTTGCTCGCAGAACCACCATTCTTCATGCCACCAGGCATCTTCTTGCCGCCACGGGCACCGCCTTTAGAAGCCATCTTGGACTTCATCATGCCTCCGCCCATTTTCTTAGCAAGTTCTGTAGTGTACTTCTTACCGTTCCAAGTAAATGTTTTTGCGCCTTTGTTACGAAAGTGACGGAACGCCTCTTTGAAAGAAACACCGCCCTTGCTTACGCCAACATTAAAATTCTTTGTTTTTGATTCAGACTTAGGAGCAGAACGCTTTGCAGCCTTCTCATCTCTAACCAACTTGCGATTGCTCTTTGGAGTTGCATAAACGCGAGGAACAACATTCGGCTTGACCTCAACCTTTGGAGCCTTTGGCTTTTCAACAGCAACTCTGGTCTTAGGCGCTTTTTCGCGTTCTTGTTTCACAGAAGCCGTAGGAGGCGCTTCTGGCTTCGGAGGCTTAGTCGCTTTCGGATCTCTTGCAGCCGCTTCACCTAACGCTCTAGACTTTTGAACCGACCTCATGGCCGACTCCGCTTGACGATTGCTGCGTCTACGACGCTCAAACGCTTCTTTAGATTTTTTGATGTTAGCGCCCGCTTCTTTCATCGAAGGGCCGCGTCTTGAAGTTTTAGCCTTAGCTTTTGGCTTGTCGCCTTTAGACGCTGCAGCGGCACCAGTGACACCAGTGGCCGCGCCTGCGGCAGCTACACCCGCTCCACGGCGAGTTAATTTCTTTTCGCTCAAAGACTTTACTTGGCCAGTGTCTTTGTCTCTCTTGTAATACTTAGAGCCACCGCCTTTTTTAGTGCCGCCCCTTTTTGCGCCAGGGGTGGTCGCAGCACCAAGGCGCTTTGCGCCCTCTCTTAAAAACTTCAACATGTGAATTTCCTCAATAATATGCGCGCTTCGCTCGGTACACTTCCTCTTCCTCCTCGTCAGAATAAAGATTAATGAAGTTACCTTGCCTGAATCTTAATATCGCCTGCGTGGTCGTGTCCACATAATCATCGTGCGGTGCAAACGGAAATGCCGCACATTCCTCAATTACCTCATCTGCAAACACATGATCAGGTGCCCACACCATCCCCGCCTCAAACACAGGACTCACCGCATGAACACGAGTCATCTTGTCATTACCCCTACTCGGCCTGTAATTCACCACAGGGATACCCATCGCCCTCAACTCGTGCGTCAACGGCGTACCGCTCGCCTGAGCCTCAATCAAAACCATATCTGGGTTGAACTCAACATACTGCTCCTGCGCAACTGCCTTCAACTCAGGAAAGTCCC
>CAACVD010000813.1_pt1 | contig 15073 bp, 9 predicted proteins | sample 2381771 | NCBI WGS metagenome assembly CAACVD01 (sample SAMEA5211965, study PRJEB30684) | marine metagenome | biome: Marine; feature: Epipelagic; material: Water | collected 2015-10-15 | depth 15 m | reverse complement strand
ATGCAGGTCTTATTCCAAAGTTATTGTAACTAGATACTTCTACAAAGTTATTAATATCAAGCCAATAACTTGTTAAACCTGAATATTCTATACCACGAATAATTTTTTCTGTTAACGATTTATTTTTCCACCAATCAGGATTACGTAAATAATCACTTGTAACTCCTGCCATTAACATTGCTACAACTCCTGCCATAACTCCTTTATGTCTACCTTGTAATGTAGATAATACTATTTTATTATTAGCGGCAAAAGACCAAGACATAAATTGTATAGGTATTTTAAAAAATGTGTGTTGTCTATCTCTCATACCTGCACTAAATCTACTACCTTTAAATTTACCATAAGATAATAATGGTTTATCTGCGTCTGTAGGTGTTATAATTGTACTTAATATATCTGATCTTACTGCTCCTATATATTTTCTTGCAAGAGTTGGTTCTGCATCCATCCATTTACTTACATTACTATAATATATTTTTTTACCTTTTTCCCCACTATATGCTCTCCACATTTTGCCTATTTTTATAAGGTCACTTCTTGATAAACCATGCGATAATAATATTTCTTGATCAAATTTTAGATTTTTTGTCATTGGTTTATTATCTAAAATTGCTATACCAGTTCTTATGATTCTATCTGCTGACATTCCAGACACCCACTTCTTTAATCCAGATGTCCATTGATTCAATAAATTAACATTATAAAATCCTGCTGATGCTTTGTCTGTTATTTCAGCTATTTTATCACCTACTCTACCAAATGCTCTATTACCATGTTGTCCTAACATAGAATCTATATCGGACATTCTAGTTTGTACTGTATTTAATATTGGATCATTTGCTTCTCCATGTAAAAACAACAAATCCATTTCACCTTTTTTTTTCATTTCTAATTCAATTTTATTTAAATCAAGAATCCAATCATTTATATATCTGCCAAATGTTTCTCTTAATCCTCGTGACATAATAATCTTAAATGGATCTGCTAAAGATGCTAAAGTAGCCATTCCCATCATAGTTAATTGTGCATATTGTTGTAAAATTCTACCTACTTGATTAGATCTAGAACCAGTATTAGCACCTAATCCCATTCTTCCCATAACTGCATAAGATAGTTCTCGCATATCATCATACTGATTAGCAAATCTGTTAGATTGTTTAATATAATTTTTTTCTATTTCTGGTGAATATCTTATCATAGCATCATCTAATGCATTAAATAAAGCATCATCACCAAATCTATCACCACCAAACATTCTAGCCATTTCTACATTAGGACCAAATCTTTGCATATAAACTCTCATTACATTATCTGCATTTATATCTATAAAGTTTATTTTATCAGGTCCAACTCCTACAAATAAACTATTAGGAGCATCTAATTTTCTATGCATTACAAATTTATTTAATCCACCACCATTAATATTTTCTACATTTAAATTATCTGCATCTACTATTATTTTACTATAAGTTTGATCTACTTTTTTATTTATAGCTTTTTCTATTGCTTTTGCATTTTTTGATGCTATTACATTTACTAAATTACCTACTGGATTTTGTCTGTACCAGTTATATAATGTACCTCTAAATAATTTTTCATTATCTATGATTGCACCTGCGTTCCAATTTCTTGTAAAATAAAACTTTTCATTTGTAGGTTGCACAGGTTTAGTATACAAACCTTCAAAAGTTCTTGTCATATTTGCTATCAAAGCATCAGCATCTATTCTTTGTGGATTTTTAATTTTATCTAATAATTTTGTTAATTGTTGTTGCCTAACTTTTGTAATTCTAATTTTAGACTCACCTACTTTAAAAGTCATAATGCCATCTAAAAATGTTTTTTCTCTAGGTGTTGCATTTTTGTATATACTTGTAACTCTATCTATAAGCATATTAAAATATTCTCTTTGTTTAGCAGTTAAACCTCGTATTACAAATTCTTCTGACAATGCTTTTAATGTTTCTAAGTTTCTAACATGAGCTTCTTTTAGTCGCTTAGTTATTGCTTTTTCTATATCTAAACCTGCATCTGGTTTTAATATTAATTCTTCAAACTCTTGTGTGCTTTTATCACTTCTAGCATCTATATCTTCTACTATGTCATCAAATCGAGATTGAGTTCTTTCTGTACCTCTTAATTTATTTAATTGAAATCTTTCTATACTTTCCATATTAGACATAACAATATAAAGTCTTTGTAAATTATTTCTTAAACGCAATCTATTAGTATTTCTTTTTGCTCCTTTTTTCCTATTTTTTTTCAAAATTTCTGATTGAAGATTTATTGATTTTTTTAATTGAGAAGCAAGTTGCAAATGTCTTTTATACAAACTAGGACCAGTCAAAAAAAAGTTTGCTTTTATACCTTCTTGTTTTGCAAAGTCCATTTGTGCTACAAATTGTTTTGCTGTAGTGACTACTTCAGGTAACTCATGTGTAATTTGTCCTGTATCTGAACCTTTTATAATTGCCATACCTACTTCATCCATAAAGTCTTTGTACTTAAATACTTTACCTCTTGTAAAAAGTTGTCTTACTTTTTCTTTTGCTAAAGGTATATTTACTCCTGCAAAATAAGTAGGCTCTTTTATATTTTTCATCATTAATAAATATTGGTCTTGTGCAAATCTTACATATTTTGCTGTTTCACCTAGCCATAATCCTTTAGCTAAGTTTACAGAACTTCCAGTTTCATTATTAAAAGGATTTACTCCTTTTGCTGTATCTTTAAATGTAAAGCCACTATCACTTGCTACATTAACACCCCAATCTCTTAACATTTTAGCTTTAAATCTAGTTACTACTCTACCAAAAATACTTCCTTTTAAAGTAAATTCATAACCAAAAGCACTTTTAGGAGCAACTTCATCTTGAATTGTTTTTTCTTTTGTATCTGGTACTTCTAATACATCATCAATATCATCATCTTTATTTTTACCTTTAGGTTTAACTTCTTTATAATCTATTTTTCCTGATACTTTTATATCTTCTTTATTAACAGGATTAACTCTTTTTTTTGGTTTTGGTTGTTTTTCGTTTGCTGTAAATATTTCCATTTGATTTGGATTATCTAATGCTTCATCTGCACCATCATCATAATAAGAAGCTTTAGAAAAATTTTTACCTGCATTTTTTGTAACACTACCAATAGTACCACCAAGCAATCCACCAAAAACAGTAGAACCTCCTAAAGCAAATACTGTTTCTACTGGTTCATACAATGGATCATTATATCCTCTAAATCCTTCTTGAACTCCTGTTATTGCAGATGCACCTGCCGCTAATCTAACTGCACCTTTTGCAAAACCCATACCTACTGCTGTTGGAATAGGTATTAAATTAATAAGATCAAATATACCAGAGAATAAAGCCGCACCTATAGAATTATTAATACTTAAATCTTTACGTATTGTTTCCATTTTATTATATATATTTTTACGATAATCAAATTCTTTTTGACTTTTTGAATCTAGTAAATCTTCCATTAAATCCAAAGGTTCTGTTCCATCTAACATAGATGTTGTTACTTCAAAGTTATCATCATCTTCAAATCCAAATAATTCTCCTTCTTTAATTCTTGAAAAAACTGGAGAATACATAAGTTTATAATTATTACCAACATCTTCCCAAAATGTAGGATTATCTTCTTGCAATAATTCTGGCACAGCATTTCTAGTGTTTTTAATTTTATCGTATTTAGATATGCCTGTATATAAAACCATTATTTACCAATATTACTTATATCACCAAAAGGTGTTGAAAAAGAAGTTCCAGAATATAGTGTATTATTTAAAACTGCCCAACCTTCTGCTTCACCATCACCATCTGGTGTGTTAAATTTATCTTTCCACAAATTAGAAGCTCCACCTATTGTCTTATACTCTATACTAGGATCTACAGTTAACAAAAATAACCTTGCTACTAAAGCACCATAAAAAGGAACACTTAAATCTTTGTGCTTTAATTTAGAAAATTTAAAATCTAAATCAGGATATTTTTTGTTTATTGCAGTTTCTATTTTTTGTACTGACTTTCTAAAAAGTCTACTTGTTTTAACTTTATTATCTCTTAAATCTGCAAAGATTGGTATAATTTCTTTTTCTTCACCTGTTACTTCATCTATTTTTGTTCTTTTTTTATCAAACTGCCATATACCTCTACTAATTTTATTATCAAGAAATGTTAATTCATGTTTGCCTAATCTACTTTCAGCATTTGCTGTACCAAATAACCATTTATAATTTTGTTCTCTAAATGGTTTGCTTGAAGGTAAAGCTTCATCTGTAATATCTAACACAGCATTTATTGCATCTATAGTTACTTTTTCTCCAAATGCTTTATCTGTAAATATACTTAAATCATTTTTTTTATTTTTATTTTTATCGTGTATTTTATTATCATTATTAATAACTGCTTTAATTTTTAATTCTTTATCTCTTAGTTTTATAATAGATGTATCACTTACTAAATTTTCTAAACCTAAATCTAATGCATAATCAAATATTTGATCTGCTGGTACATCTTCTAATTCCCCAGAAGCATTTAATCTTTTAGAAGGTACAAGATAATTCATAGTTTGAGTCATATTAGTTTGATCTTCTTTTAAAAATTGATTTATGTTTTCTGAAATAACAGGAACATCAACTGTTATAATTGTTCCTTTTACAGTTTCAGTATATCCATCTTGATTTGGTTCAGTTATTAATAAATTATTTCTATGCATATTTATATAATTATTTGCGTTAGATATATTTTCTATTGCAACTCCTGCATTATTAAATTCTTGGTATTTTAAATCTTCTAATAACTTAGTTTTACCTGTTGCTTCTATATTCTTATCTTCTTTAACATCATCTTCTAATAATTTTATTTTATTTTTTATAAATGTATCTTTACTATGTACTTTACTTAAACTATTTATTTCGTTTTGAACTTTTTGTTTGTTATACACAAATAAAAATTGTTCACCATTTGCTTTTATTAAAGGATCATTTGTAATAGTACCACTTTCTTTGTCTACATTTCTTAAAATAACAGTTGCAGTTACTTGTGTAGAACCATCAGGTAGTACTAATTCTTTTATAATATTTAATTTTGCATTTCTTCCTAAAATAACTGATTGTTTAGTTTCTTTACCATCTATAGATATATTTGCTTCAAAAACATCTGATACAGTTTTAAAACTAGCATTATCAAATGTTGGGTATAAATTATGTTTTTGTGTAATAGTGGTATTAAAATCTTTTTTCTTTAGTTCTTGTCCTTTTTTGTTTCCTAAATAAACTCCAGGAGTTATCTTTTCAAAAGGAATATCATTTAATAATTCATAACTTGATGGTTGTTGGTTATCTATTAGAACATTTGATTTATTAATTTTTGATACTAACTTTTGTTGTAAAACACCCATAACAACATCAAAAGAGTTATTTGTCTTACTTATATTTGGAGCATTTGCTATTCTTGTATCTATTGTATTTTTCTTTTTTATATTTAAATATATAGAATCTTTTAGTGGTACATAGTTATTTATTTTATTTACTAATGTATTCTTAATATTATCTTTTATTGTATCATCATCATGTTCAAACAAAAAAGTTTCTGGTAAAATATTAGCATAAACTTCTTTTACTATTTCTGTAATATTAGTATTAAATATATTTCCTTTTTCTGGGTCATCTTTAAATATTTCTTTAGCAACATCTGTAATTTGACTAACTACTAATTGGTTTGTAAAATTTTCTGTACGATCTGCTTTATCAGGATTAATAGCATTTACAATAGTTTTATTCATAAGTTGTCTTTTATCAGTATCATTATACAAGTCTTGAAATCCTTGTAATTTAGCAACAACTGTATCTGAATAATTTCCCTGATCATCTACTTCTATATTCATACCAGATAAATATTCTAAAAATATTATACCTTTATTTTGGTCTTTAATTTTATTATATAAATTTGGATTTCTATTTTCTAATAATTCTGCCATAGGTAAAGATTGTTCCATAACAGTTTTTAAATTTGTGTATCTTGAATAATCAAACATACTTTTTAATACACTTGGAAATTGATCTAATTTATCTAAGTCTTCAAAAACATTACCTAAAGCTTGTTGTATTTGAGGATTATTAAATTGTGATAAAATTCTAGCGGCTGTTGCATCATCTGATATATCAATTCCTCCTAATTCTTCTGATAATAAAACATTAAACACTTCATTAGTTTGTTTTTGTGAAGATGATGTTTTAATATTATCTTTTATATTTTTAATGATACCATTAATTTTATTTTGTTTATCAGTTGTACTTTTACTACCATATGTTTTTATTTCAGATTCTATATATGATTTTAAATCTCCTCTAAATACTCCTAAATTTTTTAAATCTTTTGCATCTATTGTTTCATTATCTGTTAAATAAAATGTACTATCTTGATTTTGTTTAATACCTTCAGATAATATACGCAAATTAGTTGCTATATTTTCATCACTTAAACTTTTAACATCTAAGTTTTTAAAAATAGTTCTTACATAATTAATATCTTTTTGTTCTATTTGACTAAGAACAGCATCTGGATAAGTATTTTTATATTCAATATAATCTTTTATCCAGTCTTCATTTGCTGGATTAAACAAACTATAACGTAATAAATTTTGTCTATCTTGTTTTTCTGACTGAGTTCTTTTAGCATCTTCTATCTTAGCTTTATTTTGATATGATTGCCTTAATATATTATTTCTCATATCATTAATCATTTTTGATGTTTTATTACTATCTAAAAAATTTGGATTATCTTCTGTTATTTTTGTAATTGCATCTGTTGCATTTGTTACAGCAGTATCTATATCATCTGTTGTGTAAGAATTTGATTGCCCATTAATATATGATGTATATATATTATCTAAATTCATAGCTAATTGAGCAGATTCATCATTAGTTTTATTTCTTAAAGTAATAGCTTTTTGATTATTTTCTAAAAATGCATTTAAACTTGCAGGGTTAAGAAACTTTGAACTTAAATCTTGTTTTGTATATTCTTTTTTACCATCTCCTAAATCAAGTTCTACAGATATATTTTTACCATTTGTAGTTAACATTGTTTGTAATTTTATTAAAGCATCAGTAGAATTATTATATTGTAAATTACCATTGTTGCTTTCATTTACTCCATATAAATTAGTTTTTAAATTATTTATATCTTTTGTACTAGCAATACTATCATTAATGTTTTGTATCACTACTTTAGATAAGTCAGGTCCTAATAAAATTCTTGCATCTTCTATTTGATCTTTTAAATTTTTTTCATTTTCTTCAGATGGCTCTACTTCATATGCTTTGCTAAAATTTGTTATTCTTGTTAGTAAAGATTTTTTGTTAGAATTATTTAGAGCAGTTGCTACCTGTTGACTTTCAGCATTAAATACTTGATTAATTTTACCCATTGAATAATTGCTAAAAATATTTTGAAATTGTTGTGGAACTTCAGACAACATTGAACTTCTTATATCATTCATAGAATTTAATAATGGTATTGCATCAAATTGATTTTTTGGATCATCTAAGAATGTTTTTCTTGTTTCTACTATTTTTTTATCAAATGATGTAGTTAATGTATCTACATAATTTTTATTATATATTTCTTCATATTTTGCATTATAAACATCACCACCATCTAGTATAGGATTATAAACAGGCAATCCATTTTCTATTACAATTTCACTAGCTAAAGCAGAATCTTTAGCTTGTTCTAAAGCATTTCTTTTAGCATTATTTATAGCTATATCTGCAAAAGTATCTGCTGTACTTTTTACATTTTGTAAAAATTGTGTACTTGCTTTATCATCTACTCTACCTAAGTTAGCACTTATATTTACATTAGCATTTACTTTTGCTCTATTTAAATCAGAATATCTTTTTACCATTATTTTACCCTTGTAGCATATGAATATGCTGTGCTTTTTGGATTATAAGATGATGTAACTCTAGGAGTAGAAGATACACTACTTGTTACTACTGGACTTGAAGATGACCCTCCTCCTCCTACTCTAAACATTCTTGAAGCAGATAACCCAGAAGCTATTGTACCACTTGCTCCTATAATTGCACCTGCTGTATACAATCCACTTTGGTCTGGTACATTACCTCTTGTAGTATTGATAGATATTTGTGTAGCTAGTCTACTATCATTTACTCTTGTACCTAATCTAATATTTTCTATATCTAAACCTAATGCATTTTCTTCTTGGTCTAAAAGTGACATAAATGATGTACTATCTCTACCTCTATTCAAAGCTTTTATTGTTGCAACATTTCTTCTGTATGCTCTTTTTCTATCATCTTCTTCTATTTTAGCATTAATTTTTGCAATTTTTCTATCTTCTTCTATTTGTGCATTTTGCAAATCTGCTTCTGCTTTTGCTCTCCTAGCATTTTCTGAAGCTATTCTACTTTGTATTCTTCCTTGTTGAACAGAAGCACCTGCACTTATTGCTGTTGCTATTAAAATTGGATTACACATTATACTTGATACTCCATTATTAATCCTGTTATTTTTAATGGCAATGGATCGCTTTGTGTTAAAGTTATAGTAGCATCTTTATTATAACCTAAAATATAAAAATCTCTTTTACCTGTAATAGCTGTAGGAGCATTTGATAAATCATCTGTGACTTGTCTTAGTATAAGTTTATTACCTGATACTGTAGTAGCTAACGCACTATTTAATCCTAATACAACCTTACTAATTCTTTTAGGTTTACCTTGTAAACTACCACTTGGTAATACTGTTTCTACTGGCATAGTTTCTACATTAACCTCATAGTTATACCCAACAGTAATTGTAGTAGTATCAAATCCACTTGACAATGTTAACTGCCCTCCTGATGTTACAGCAAATTCACCCATATAAAAGTTACCACTTCTTACTTGTACTGTTTTACTAGCATAGTTTGATAATCCAGTAAATACTGTACCTGCACTACCAATAACAAATGTTGACGCATGATCCAGAGTATTTGCTTCTAAACCCATTTCTTCTATATAATATGCACTATTTCTAAACACAGTAAAGAATAATCGAGAGCCTACTGCTTCTATACTTGTAAATGTTGCACCAGTAGTTGTTTTCCATTCTGTCCAACCAGCTAACTTTTCTGCTCTTACTGCATGAAATACACCAGCAGTACCATCACTATTTATAAATATTGCATATGACTCTGGTCTTTCAGATGTACCTTGTAATACAGTCATATCTACTGGTGTTTGTATTAAATGACTAGCTAATACACTTATGTTAGTTGCTGAGTATGATAGTTCTAAATCAGTAAACAACAATTCTCTTACTGCTCTACCATGTTTTTGCACAAACATAGCACCACCTTCTAAAGTTTTTACATTTACAAAACTACTGCCATGTGTTGTTTGCCTTCTTGCTGTAAAGTTAGAAGGTGTTAATACAGACTGATCTCCTTGTGGACAAAAAAATTCACCATTAGCTGTAAATATAAGTAAATGTCTGTTAGATAATAAATGTCTTATATCTGCTACTTGTGATGCTCCTATAGAAGATTGTATACTATCTGCATCATTACCTTCTCCTAAATCAAAATTAAAGTATTCATCTACTTTAGATGCCCATACCCAATCTGGTAAACTAGATGAACCACCAAACCACAGTCTACCGTCATGAAATGTAGCACTAGCTGGATAACCTCTTATTGCACTAAATGTTTGCTCTTGCCATTTTGTATTTGCTTGATTTGCACTTGTTATAAATACTGCTGTTCCACCACCAGCGGCAGTATTGTTTGCATTTGTAGAACCACTAGCAGTTATTGTATATGTATCTTCATCTAATACAGTTATTGTTTTAGATCCATTTATTTCTGTACCATCTATACCTTCTATACTATTAGCACCACTAATAGTTATACTTGCACTATTTGCTAAACCATGCAACGGATCGTTAACAGTAATAACTTTTGTACCTTTTTCTGTTGTAAAAGGATCTGATATTAATTTTTTTCTTAATGTTCCTAATATAGTTGCTGTTACTTGTGTAGCACTTGTATAGTTTGTTATTAGAAGTGTAGTATCTTCTATCATTAAATAAACATTTACATAATTTGAATTAAAATGATCTGCACTTGTAGTTAAAGTTACAGAACCAGTTGTACCACTAGCTGATATAGTTGTAGCTTGATTAGCAAACTTATAATATGGTTGATATACATTTGCTGTATCTGTATCAAAAGCATAATTACTTTTTGTAAATGAGGTTAATCCTGTTCTAAATAATTTCTGTGTTACCATAGTAGGATGTGTAATAATCATAGTATCACCAGCTTGTGTAAACTGCATTTCAAATAAAATGCTAGTAGTCCAAGCACAACCAGTAATAGATTGTACTAACGCATCTGTTTCTAAATAATATATATCTACTCTATTATTGCCAAATGCTAGTATATATTGTTCATTGTCATCAAAATCAAAACCAACAAGTCTAGCATTACCAGATAAACTTGCATATCGTTTTGTACCATTACGTCTTTTAAATCCTCCTTGAGAAAACAAACTTACGTTTTGCATTTGCCTTGCTCCATTTGCGTATGCATTTACATCACTACGCATATCCATAAGTGGATCTAATTCTCCTGCTTGAAATGTTGTTTTAAGTTGTCTTAAAAGTGCTTTTGTTTTTGCCACATTTACTCCACAGTTCCTTCTATACCAGAAGCACCAGATGAATTTCTTGTATTGGCAAATCTTGTTACTCTTAATCTACTTGATGTTCTTTGTTGTGCATCAAGATTCTTTGCTATTGCTAATTGTCTTTGTGCTTTTAACTCTAATGAATCAGACAATGCATTATTTTGTGCAACAGCATAACCAAATATAGAAGCTAATGATAGTTCTAATAGAAATATAAAATATGGTGGAAAAAATTGTTCTGGGTTTGATGATGTTTCATCATAGAACGTATAATCTGCATACACTTTATCAGTAGATGTTGCATCATTATAAACCATATCTCCATATCTTTCAAATTTTATAGACATATCGTTTACAAATATTCCATGTAGCCCTACTAAATCACTTGGTAGTTGGTATGCACTATCCCATTTATGATCTGGTACATCTGTTAATCTTGATAGTTGTCCTTGTTTACTAGCAAATCTCCAACGATAACTAGATAACATATTCTTTACTGTGTCTAAATATAAGTTACTTGCTACTGTAGATTCTGTAGTGCCATCTGAAAAAGAAGTAATAGGATTTGCTCCTATCATTACTAATGCTCTTGCACATATATCTATCTTTGTTGTAGCCATATAGGTTTGGGGAGATTGCTCTCCCCACTCCTTGTTTAAGTTATGCTAAAAGTGCGACTGTTACTGTTGCCGCTCCTGTAGCTGAAGTTACAGTTGCTAAGTCTACTGCTGGTGTTCCACCAGTTGCACTTATAATAACTATAACATCAAACTGTTTTAACTCATTAGTAGCACTATTAAAGTACCCTGAGTTGTCAATGTCGCCAACTGCTTCTGTAGATTTGTAAATCCACATTCCCGGATTAGCACCACCGACTTTATATAAATCACTTGCTACGTAAGCCATGTGTACCTCCTATTCAGTTATTTGCACTTCAAAGACTGCGTTATCGTCAATTAAGACAACACCCAAACTCATATATGCAGTTATTAAATTAGACACTCTTTCTGGTATGTAATTGATCTCTGTTGTTACATCAGAACCCATTGCTACTCCTAGTCCAGTTCTATGATATGCAAAGCATTGTCTTCTACCACCTGTTACTGGTAGTCCACTATGCACCATCCACATAAAACCTAACCATCTTTTTGCAACCATTCCACCTTTGAATGGTAGTTCATCTGGTCCAACGAAATCAGCATCAGTAAATGCCGCTATTGCTAGTAAATCAACCCAAGCATCAGGTGATACTATAAAGTATCTATCACCATCATCAGGAATATCATTCTCACCCATTGATGCGAACACAGCTTCTATCTTAGCTAATGTTAAACCATTTGAGTCAGAGTTACCTGATAGGTTTGATGTACCATCAAGAGCAGTTGTAATTAGTTCGTCAGTTTTTCTTCCTAACGCACCAGCACTACTTTGTGCAACAACCATTCTTTCGTCTATGTTAGTTTTAAGTTCATCTAATCTGTCCACATAATCTGCACTATAGTAGTCGCTTAATGTTGCAGTTACATTTGTATGATCGATATTCATAATTGGTACTTGTCCATGTCTTGATTTTTGAACAGCAGTACCTTTGCCTACTTTTTGAAAAACTGTTTGATTACCATTAACATTAGGTTTTTGCCTAATGGTATCTTTTAGCTTGGAGCCCATTCGCTGATAAGCCATATGGACATCACTCTCAAACTGTTTAATAAAAGCAGTAGAAATTGATATAGCCAATTTTCTCTCCTTAATAAGTTAATAAAAAACAACAATGAGATTGTCGAGCCTACCTTCTGTTTAGTTATCCTGATGGGCTAAACTCCAATAATTTCGGTCTACTCTTTACATATACTGAACTTTATCTTTTTTTGCAACGAGAAAATTTTATAAATTCTAAATTTTTTTTGTACTCAGATACTTTATCAAACTCACAATCTAAATATTCAAGCAATCTTATTGCTTTGAAATTGTCTTTCCATACATAATTATACAAATAATTGTAAGGTTTATGTAACAAATTTACCCAAGCTTTACTCATAAAAGCTAACTTCTTTGGATGTATGTATGCTTCATCTGTTGCTAACATCCAAAGTCTTGCAACTCCTATTCCTTCTCCTACTGTACCTCCCATAAGAACTGGATTCTTACCATAGAATAATGTAAATGTTTGTGCATCTTCGTGAGTAACTGAATATACTAAAGCATCATAAGGTTTATGACCTAGAGCCATTACCTCTTTGACATCTTGTTCTCTCATATTATCAGCAATAAACCTAGCATCTGATAGTTTTGCAGGTTTTACCCAAGCTAAATCATCTGTATAGTTTTTCAAATGCTTCGTTTATTTGTTTAACATAGCCTTCATCTCTATGTGTAGGGTGCCAATACTTAGTATCTTTCATCATGTTTTCTAAGTCTTGCCTTGTCTTGCCTTGAGTAAGTGATGATTCTCCTACAGATGAAACATTCGTTTGTGCCATAGCCATAACTTTTTCTATTGCTGTTACTCCTTCAGCAGTTACACACATACCAGCAATAACATTTCTTTCGGCATCATTAAAATTTTTATTTGCCCACAAACTTACTGCTTCTAATCTTTGATTAGCATTTTCTCCAAGTTTTGCTTTTTCTGCTTGTTCATCTAATGTAGGTTGTGAGTTTATAAATAACTCAATTCCTTTATCAAAAGCTTCTTGCCCTAATTTATTTTCGTGGCAATATTTTTTCCAACCATCCATTAGTGGTGTTTCAGTATTATATGTATCAGGTATTTCTGGCAAAACATATTTACTTGGTTCTTCTGGTAAGCCTTTTATTTGTTCTTGTTCAAGCTGTGTTTTTATTTCAGCAGTAAGTTCTTCTTTCTTTTTTCCTATATAAGTTTCTGCTTCTGTATATGATTTAGCTAGTCCTTCATAATCAGGATTGCCATCTTTAAAAAATTTTTCTGGTAGCCATTCTGGTCTTTCAGCTACTTCTCCTACTTCGTCTTTTACTTCTTGATCTGTATTAATTAGTGTTTCTTGCTCTGGCATTTTCGCCCTCCTTTATACGTTGTTCAATGATACCGACTAAAAATCTCATACCTTCTCTTGCTCTTAGTTCTTCGTTAGTAATATTAAAACCAGCAACAGTTTCAATAGTAATTCCTCTTAAATATTTTAATACCTCACTTCCTGCATCTGTTCTAAAACAATTTACAAATGTGTCATTTATTTTAATTTCTGCTTTCTGTGTTCTTTGAAAGCCATCAATACTAACCTGTAGGGGTTTCTTGTCCTTCATCTGGTGGTGGTGCTCCTTGTTGCAAACCTTGTTGCATTTGTTGTTGTTGTTGAATTGCTTGAGTCATTTCAGCAATAGTAGAGTTCATTTGTTCTTTGCTTCTTATTAATCTACTTGGTATACCAAATTTTTCTGCTAGAAATTTAGTAGCTTCGTTATTATCTACTAATAAATTAACTAATTGTGGACCAAATCTAGCACCAATTAGTTCTAAAAATCTATTAAATCCTGATATATCTTGATTTGCTTGTGCTTGTGCTAGTGGAGATGTAGATAAAACTTTTATTTCTCTACCATTTACTGTAGGTATATTTATTCTGCCTTGTTTTTTAAGTATATGTATTACTCTTTGTAGAACTGGTGTTACCATTTCTGCTTGTAATCTACCAAATGATGAGCCAATCTGTCTTGATAAATCTGCCATACGTTCTGCTACTTCAGTTGCAGACATAGGTGTTGTATTTGGATCGCCAAGCATTTCATTATACAATGCACGTTTAATATTTGTACGCATATCTTTTAATACCAAATCAGCAACATCAAATCTTCCTGCTGGTGTAATAGGTTCAAGTCCTCTTGATGATGGACTTCTTGGTATGATAGTTCCAGGAAGTAGTTGTATTGTATCTACATTTATTATTCCATCATCTTCTATTTGATACATACCTGATATAGACATCTGTGCATTTTCAAGAATCATTTCTATTACAAGGTTACAAGTCTTTATTGCAGGCATAGAATTAAGAAGTGGTCCACGACCATATACTTCACCAGCGGCTTTACTCCAGCGAAATACAACATATGGATTTGAACCTTCACCTACAAACTTTTTTTGTTGATATATATGTTGTGGATTAGTACCAAATACAGTCATATCATATTGTTCTACATTAGGTACTGTATAGTTTCTTGAAACACATTCTACTATTTGCACAAATAAATCATTGCCATTGTCTAACTGTCTTTGTGTTTCTGCAGGTAATACTGCTTTTGGATATATTAATTTTATATTAGATGCTTTAATTTTTCTAGTTCTGTATGTTGTATCAATAACATCATTCGGTCCAGTATCTAATG
>CAACVD010000607.1_pt1 | contig 15097 bp, 20 predicted proteins | sample 2381771 | NCBI WGS metagenome assembly CAACVD01 (sample SAMEA5211965, study PRJEB30684) | marine metagenome | biome: Marine; feature: Epipelagic; material: Water | collected 2015-10-15 | depth 15 m | reverse complement strand
CACCACCTATGGAATCAGAAGTAGAACCAATAGAAATTGAAACAGAAGAAGCTCTGTCACTAGTTTCTTGATTAAAGATCTCAGCTGCTTCATTCTCATAACGAGAATATTCCATACCAAAGAGGGCGTTCAGGCCTGGTTCTAGCTCTTTGGCTAATTGACTTCTATTTATTGCCATTGTCTATTTCCCTTCCTATACGCCAGCTGTACCAGTGTGACTACCAAGTTGATGATTATTGATTTTAACAACTAACACTGAATTATTCGCTGTTGCAGAATTATCTGGTGTATCATAAAAACTAATCAATCTTACTTGATGAGTCGCAGTAGTAGCACTAGTGCTTGAGTCAATCTCAACACCTGAAATACCTGTAGTTGTACTACCGGCTCCAAATACTAAGTTGGCATTTGTGTTTAAATCCGCTGCTACAAGATTAGCACCTACGCTATCTTGTTGTGCAATGAATGTTTGGTTTGGATCGTCACATACAAAAGCTTTAGCATCTGTTGTTGCTAAACTTGCTGGTATGTATGGGGCGAATGTTGGTTTGCTAGTAGTTGGATCAGTGTAGAACCCACCCATAAATACTCCGAGTAATGCGTCACTCGCTGTAGCAACTTCGACAGTTCCGTCATTTTTATATTTAACCGGATCCCCTGTGAAGATTGCTGTAGATTGTGAAGCGCCCACGTCGTATTGAGTTTGTCCACCGTTATTCGGATTCTGTCCACTTTTAGCTATCGGTCTAAGACCGAATGGGGCATCTATATTTGCCATACGTTATCATCCTTTACAATGTTTTTTGATAACTAAAAAACTAACCGCTAGTTTTCTTGCCACCAAAAGTTACTCTATTTTGCCTCTCTTGTGAGATAGGCATACTAGGATGCTCTTCTTTATATAGATCATTTTCAATTGATGCTGTCTGTTCGTCAGTTAAGCGCCTGAAGTAAGCGTCTCTATCTTCTTTTACTTCGATAGGACATCTCATCAATAACAATCCACCAACTCCGATAACACCTTTATATTTACCATCAGAAACAGAAGGTAAATCCATTCTGTCTGGATATTCTTTAGCCATAACAAATTCATAACCTGATCTTAAACGACCCATGACGTTTTTTTCGTCTTGTTGCCCTCTAAATTCAGTACGAACCCATCTATGGTGAAATCCTTCTGGTGGCTCTGGTGCCTCTAAGCTAGACGGAGGAACCCATCCTCTCGGGCGAGCACCCTTTTCACGGGTTTCAGCTTTGCGTGAGGTCTTTTTTATAGTTTCATTTTTATTATCTTCCATTTTTTTACGCCTCCTTCACGTGTTTTGCGTATTCTTCTAAGGGCACACCGAGTTTTTTAGCTATTGCTACCTGTGAGGGTGTGAGTCTAACAGTCTTGCGTCCAGTTGACGAGTTGCGAACGACTGAAGCAACTTTTTGCTTTGGTCGGGCTTCCCCACCATCAGAAAATTTGTGGGGGAATTCTTTTCGTATACGTTTATCTATCTCACTATAATATTCATCTGTTCTCGGGTCAACACCTTCTTTGACCAAATTTTGATGTATGTCGTAAGCTGTATACGTCATTGCATTGTCATTTCCAAACCATTCATTCTTTTGTGCCCAAGCTTCTGCTTTAGCATCAGGTTGATTTTCTGGTTGTGAAGCGACTTGCTCATTAACTTTTTGTTCTACATTTTCTTGAGGAGCAGCTTCCATTTCTGCTTTTTTATTAGCAGCTTTTGCTTTAGAAAGTTTTAAGCGTTCTGCTTCAATAGTTAACCTTGCTATCTCTTGATTAGCAGCAACTTGTTTTTCAACATCTTGTGCTTGAATAGCAGCTTCTAATGCTCTTTTAGCAAATTCATTTTGTGTTGCTAAAGATTTTTCTCTTTCACCTAAATAAGCTTCATTTTGATTAATGCTTGAAGATTTACTTTTGTCTAACTCTTCTTTTGCTTTTTTAGCATATTCAATGGCGGCAGCTTCACGTCTTTCAGCTTCCCGCATTTTTTTAGTTAGCTTATCTATTCTTTTTTTAACACCAGCACTATATTCTTCTAACTCATTTTCAGAAGTTTCTTCTTGTACTGGAGCTTCTTTTTCTTCCTCAACTATTTTTATATTTGATTCTTCTTTTGATTCTTCTTTTGATTCTTCTTTTAATTCTACATCTACTGCATTTCCAGAGGTATCAATAGGAACCATTTTTTCTTCTTCTGATTTTATTGTTTGTGTAGTTTCCATTTATCTCTCCTAAAATATATTAGCAGGTAAAATGTCTCTAGGGTCATCTACCGTTGCTATTATTTCATCATCATTAATAATACGTAGTTCACCGCCTTCAATTTTTATGCGAGATCCTGCGTACCTTGTTATTAAAACCCAATCGCCTTTTTTACACCATGGTCCATTTGGAAATCTTGTTTTATCTGCATAAGCATCAGGCCCTACTTCTAAAACCTTACATACATTGGTAGATATTTGTGATTGTTCGATTGTGTCTTCTGTAAAGATAATTCCTGAAGAAGTTTTTTCTTCAAGCTTGAGAGGAAATAAAACTATTCTAAATCCTGTTGGCTGTGGAACTTTCTCTAATTCTTTCTTGTCCTTTGTTTTTTCAGCTGATTTACTATCCCATATTTTTTTTGGTAGTATAAGCTTACTTTTTTTGGCTGTTGTAATCATCTTCTAGCTCCGTTTTATTTAGCAGGTCCGTGAGTTCCTGTTGTTCTTGTTCTAGGGCATGAAGTTTACCGCATAAATAACGATATTCATCCCAATTTTTTACTCCCGACAATATAGCTTGTTTTACTTGCTCTTGTCTAGTTATTAATTGTTTTTTATAATATGTAAAATAATTTTCTAATTGCATATTATGCTAAGCTAGCCATTATATCCGACATTCTTTTTGCGCGATTAGGAGTCTGTTTGGCCCACTTCGAATCGAGCATTTCCAGTGACGCTGTTTTGTAATCTGGTATTTTATGATCTTTTAGTGCTGACCACATATTACGAAACTTACTAACACCTGTTTTTCCAAGTTGAAAAACCATTTCAACTAATAATTCTTTACAGTGATCATGAACTGTGTATTCACCTAATAATTCTTCTGCTCCTGATATTGCTGTTTCTAAATCTTTTTCTAGTATTTCCATTAAGAATGACTCTTCATACTCTTTGTCATCTTCCCAAAAATCCTCTACACAGAGGTGGCCTACTCCCACAGTTCTTTTACCTAAACTGTCCAAGTACACCTTGTTACGGTACCCTTCATTAGAACGCACCGATGATAAAAGTCTTTCCATATTCATATTAGTTTCCTTTCTTAACGTATTGCAGCGCCGTAACCTCTCATAGCTAACCCACCTGATCTTGCTTTAAACGTTTTAACATTTGTAGGTTTACCACCAGGATTACCTGCTTTTTGTTTTCTACTAACTGCAGATCTTTTTTGACCCGTTGACATGGCTCTCGCTTTTGCTATTGGCACACATTTAGGGTACTTCTTTCTTTTCTCTCCACCACTACGTCCACATTTAGGATAAGAACCATCAGATTTTTTATTGGCTATGTCTACCCAATTTTCCTTAACCCAAGATCTTAAACCTTTTTTAGCCATTATGCATATGCAGTAGTTTTTCTTTTATTTTCCATTACAGCACCACAACCTTTAGCAACTCCGCCATTGTTCATGTGTGATACTTTTTTTCTAGATTGAGATATTTTATTACCATCACCAATCATACCGCCAGTAGCTTTTTTATTTTTCTTTCCACCAGGAGTAACTTTACCACTACAAACAGCTCCTGCATACATATTTGCATATGCGCTAGGGTACACTTTGAATTTACGCTTTGCGGCTGCTTTACCTTTTGCACATAATTTTGCCATTATCTTATCGCAGCACCATAACCTCTTTTAGCAAGTCCACCACTTTTTCTTTTAATAATAGAACCTTCTCTTGAAGACCTTGCCTTAGGTCCTTTTATGACTGAACCTTCTCTTGAACCTTTTGCTTTTGCTCCTTTAATAACTGATGTTTCAGCAGAACTAGCTACTTGACCGCCCTTATTTTTTTTTATTGGCTTTTCTAAAACACCTCTACCGATAAGAACATCTTTTTTAGTTATCTTACCATCACCACTTAAATCTTTCATTTTTATCTCCTATTTCTTTTTTGTAATTAAGCCCATGGCTCCTTTTGCACCCTTAATACCAAAGCTCGCACTACACGCTATGTATAAGAGATGTTTATAATAATCAGGGAGTGAGTGTAATGCTTCAAATCCTGCTTTTATGTGTGGAGTCCATCCAGGAATGAATACAGCCACCGCTGGAATTAATAGGGCTAGTAAAATTAGCTCGTCTTTCCACGACCCTTTCATTTGATCTACAGCCGAAGCCTCCCACGAAATTTTTCCGGCGATCTGCTGCTCTTTAAGTGACTTTTGAGCTTTTATCTCGGTTAATGCTAAGTCCGCTTTTGCTTTCTTAGTCTCTACGAAACCTTTGATTGTATCACCAATAACTGAAGTGAGGGGCCCGACTAATAGATTAAACATTATATTGCTTCAATAATTAAATATACTGCTACGATAGCAACAACAACGGCAATAATTTTACCCTTCTTGTTTAGCTTATCCCACTTTGCTTTGTATTTTTGTAACATGGATTCCTCCTCTAGAATACGCCTTTGAAAGGCACTTTTTTGATCTGCATCTTACTGCGCTGACCTTTTGGTCCTGAACCCAAGTTTTGAACAACTTTTGGCCCAACAGATTGTACAGAAGCTGTTGAAACACTAGATTGTTGATTTGCATTTGGCATGTCTGCTTTAGCGACAGTCATTTTTGCGTTTGGATAGAGTGTTCCATTTATATATTTAGCTTTCATGTTCTTCTCCTAATGTATTGTTGGTTTAATCAACTCATTAAAGTCTGCCCAACTTGTTTCCCATAATTGCGTTGCTTCATCATCACTAAAATTGTCATAGTATAATAATTTAGCTACGCTAATCATAGCGCCTGCTAATAATATACAATCTTCTTGGCTTTTGCCAGTATTTTCTACTAGCTTCATTAATACACCAAACAATGTTCTTAGTTTCATATCAGCAGCACTTAAATTTTTATCTTTTTCTTCGTATGTAGCTGGAATAAATTTAATTTTAGGCATTTTTATTTTTTTGTCTTTGTTAAATTAACATTTGCTCTTAATTGAGCTATGTCTTCTTGTGATTGTATTCTATCTTGAGCTATTTTTGCGTTTTGATCTAGTTTTTCTTGATCTAAACCCATTTTTGTTTGATCAGCCATGGTTTTTCTCTCTAAATCACCTGCTTTTATGTTAATTTCTTGTTGTTTTAAGTTAACTAAAGGATCTTCTGCTCCTTCATCTAAATATTCTGCCTCTTCTGTAACCATTTCTAAGGTCATTTCGGCAACTTTTTCAGAAATTTGTTGTTCCATGCCTTCTTGTATCTGAATTTGTACTTCTGGAGGTAACTGACCGTTATATTGCATAGCTGTTTGTTCAACTGCTTGTGCATTTTCTTCTTCTACCTCTTCTCTTGCCTGTAATCCTACATGTTCCATGATGTGTGATTGTAAAATAGCCATTGTTGGCGGATTATTTTTAACTAGATTTGATGTCATAAAAGCTCTGTGAGCTTCAACATGAGCCATGTGGTTTTGATTTCTAAAAGCTGTCAAAGGTTGGTTCTTAAGAGAGGATGCGTTTTCAACAGCAGGGTCCATTGGTTGTGGGCCAGAAGGTGCTGGAAGAATGGCTTCGATATCTTTGACACCTAATGCTTGATACATTCTTCTATACGCTTCATACATGTTGTGAGAAGCAGGATCTGCTTGAGCTAGTTGTAATTGTGTTTGTGCCAACGTAACTCGTTGAGACATAGAAAAAATATTAGGATCTGAAACAGGAATAATATCAATGTCACCACTAAAATCTTCTGCTTTTAAACTTTCTGTTGCATCTTCCCCTACATCATAAGGATAGAAAGGTGGTAAAGATTCAGCAAATATTGTTGCTAATAATTTAAATTCTTGTTTTTGTGCGTAGTGTAATCTTTTGTGAATAGCTGACATGACTCTTGCGCCACGTTCCATAAGAGCCATAGTAGTTCCGACAGGTGCATTTGCTGCAACGCTATCTCCAATTTTTTGATCTGCAACAGAAGCAAATCTTGTACCTGCTTCTACACAAAAACCTAAGAGTTGAAACAAAGTTCCACTAGGTTCTTTGTAAGGGAGAGGAACTAATCCTTCTCTCAAACTACCACCCGGTGCATCTACATCTCTAAACTCACCTGGTTGTAATGGATTATCATCATCTTTTATTCTTAACCCTCGAGCTTTAAATCCTGCAGGTAAATTAGATAATGTTCCAGCATCTAATAATTGTCTAAGAGCTGCTGTTGCAGTTCTTGACAACCCACCCAGCATGTGAATAAGACCAAAGCCATAAAAACTAAAACCAGGTAAAAACTTGTAATGAACAAAATAAGAAATCTTTTTTGTTGTAGGATCTTGTTCTTTGTAATTTCTATAAATAGATAATACTTTTGAAGATCCTTCATCTATTGTAACGATATAAGGAACTTTGATTCCATCATCTGCATCGACACCAGGAATATTAAGATCAACGTGCATTTCCAAAAGTTGAAAGTCGTCTTTTGTGTATGAAGTTTTTTTAACTCCAGATATATCATTTTCTTTTTCTTGTAACTTTGTTTCGTCATCGTAGACTTGTAAATCTACATCTCTGTAAAAACCAGCAACTTGTAATTTACGAACTTCATTTTTTGATTTTCTTACTGTATGTGTAACTCTTTCACAACTAGATAAATCAGTTGCTAAATAAGGAACATACAAATCATCAGAGGGAATAAACTTAGAAACAGCTCTACCTAATCCTGCATCGTAATAAACTTTTTTAAATGCTGAACCAGATAAAGGAAGGTAAAAAAGCAAAGAGTCTAAATCAGGATCATACTCTTCCATCTCATGCATGATCTGATAGTTCATATAATCTTTAACACGCTGTGCTTGTGATTCTTTTGCAGGATTTAAAGCTCCTATAATTTGTGTATTAACAGGACCTCCTGCTGGTAATAATTCTTTATATGCTTGTGCTTGAAATTGTGTGATAGCCTCGGATAACATAGGATGAGTCACGGAACTTGCTCCTGCAAAAGGCATTGTTCTTTCTTGATATTTAAATCCTAATAGGTCTAAGCCTTTTTTATAAGTTTCTTCCCACTCTTGTCTAGAAGATTTGTCATCTTCATAACACTGACGAAGCTCACTAGATATGTTTCCTAGTTCATCATCATCTAGAACTTCTGCTAAGTTCATGTCAAAATTTGTAGGTATTATGTTTTCTTGTTCACCCACTATGGCTGAACCGTCATCTAACATTTCTACTTCAGGTTGTAAACCCTGTTGAACTTGCATTTCAACCATTTGCCCAATAGCTTCTTCTTGAGCTGGTACAAAACCTTTTGATGCCTCTGGTTGTATTTTCTTATCTACTGCCACTATGCTGCCTCAAATATATCAATATTGTCTGGAGTATACATAAATCCTCCAGATTTCCTATGAGTTTTATGAGGTAACAACATTTCAGGAGTTAGTTTGATGGCAAAAGCATCTTCATAAGAACTTTTACCTTCTCCATCTTTTACTTTGACTTTAATAATTTTAAACTCTGAGTTATTATCATTAGCTGCTTTCTTTAATATCTTTTCAATAACTGATGTATAGTGTTTACCCTTAGGGTCTACAGAATCAGGGCCACCATAAAATTCTTCCATTCCTATTCCTTTCAACTGTGTGCCACGTTCTTTAGCAGCCTCTCTTTCTGCTTTAGTTGTAGCGGTGCCACCTTGTTGGCCATATCTTTTAGTTATATATTTACTTGGAGAAACAGCGTACCAAGTAGCTGCTCCATCAACTTCGTCTTCAAATAATCTTTTAGCTGCTATAGCTAAATCATTTTTAATCAAAGCTGATCCCCATTCGTTTCTATTTTTAAAAGGAACATTTGGATATAAATATTCCATAGCTCTTGTACTCAACGATGTTTTTAATTCTGTTAGCATTTTAGATTCTTCTTCAGCAGCTTTAAAAGCTTTCTTTTTTAATTCTTCTGAGGGTCTTACTCCTGCGTTAGCTAATTCTTCAAACACTTCTTTATTTTTAGCGAACTTGTCTAAAAATGTTTGCATCTCTTGAGCCGATTGAAACATCGGTCTAAAAACTGTTTTGTTTGCAATAAAATACTCTACTACTTCAGGATTTAGTTCTTGGTATTCATATCTTCCCGTAATGGTATTTCTTCTAGTCGCAGCATTTGCATCAATTAAATTGCCTAATTGTTGTGTTAATTTTTCTTCAAACTTTTTTGCTTGTTGTAAAATATCGGATTGTATTTCATCTGCAAAAGTAACTGTAAATTTATTACCATCTACGGCCTGTTGATGAATATTTAATTTTTCAGTATCGTTTAATAATTTTTCATCAAAAGCTTTTATTTGATTGTAAAGAGCAGCATCCATTTGCTCAATCTCTGGTCCTAGTCTATTGTAAATGGTTGTAAGATCTTTGCTAGGTAAAGCCTCTAAAGGTGTATCTAATTCAGTTTGTATGAATTGTTTTACCTCATCGCTTGTATCAGCTAAGTTATTTATAGCAGACATTTTTAATTGATCTGTTTGCTCTCCTACTGTTTGTATATTTTTTGTAAGAGTATCAACTTCTTTTTTGCCAAGCTTACCAATACCTGTTGCACTAGCACTAGGATCAAACGCAAGACGATCTGTTGACCTTGTCCAACCTAAAACGTAATCTTCTTCAAAAGAGTGAGCAGGATCACCTTCTCTAATTTTACCAGGGTCTAACGGAATATTTTCTGGTTCTAAATATAAAACATTCTCTCTGTAAGAAGAAGGCATATAACCCTCCTCTGTATATTGACCTGCATACCTTGGTGCCTTTGTTCCACCCCAAGCTTCATTACCATAAGTGATTGTTTTAATTTTACGAATAGGAGCTTCTCTAACTATTTCTAGTAAATCATTTTTATTAATTTTAACTCCACCTTCTAAAGACTGATTTAAATAACCCTCTAAAGCGTAGTCGCCTACTTCTGCTTTTGAAACACCTTTACTATTTAAAAAATCATAAAACGCTTTTACTGAATCAAAACTATCAGGTGTGTTGGGGTCCATTAATCTTGCTTCTAAGCCAGAATAAAAAACATCTTCAGTTGCTTCAGGAGAATCTATAATTACTTTTTCTTTTTTCTTGGACACCGCTGTTGTATCAGGAATCGTGTCGTCTAAAACTTCTTCGATACTATCATCTAATATGGCCTCGTCCTTTGGTCTGAGTTTGTTTTTTATTGAGTTGAGAATATTGCTCTCACCTTTTGTGAATGTTTGTGTTAAGGTTTTTGCTTTATCTATATTTGCTATAGCCCATGCAGGAACTCTACCAAGCAACGATACTTTAGTTCCTTCTATTTTATCTAAAAAATCACCCGCTTGATTTTGTGCTAAAGGCAAATCTAAATCAAAAATTTCTAAATCTTTTAATCCTTCAACACCTGGTTGATTTAAATATTGTTCAATATTAATGTAAGGATCTTCTTGTGTAATAGGATTACTAAATGGTCCACCATACTCTGAAGGATCATAATCAATCTCACCTGGACCACCGCCCGAGGCCATTTCTTTTGGTCTATCAACTACTTTATCTAAAACAAAAGCCGAGGGAACTAACGCTGCAACGTTTCTAATAAGTTTTGGTATGGTTGTTTTTACTTTTGGAAAAACATCAATCAGTGCTTGTTTAATTCCTTTACTATTTAAAGTGTCCATAAACTGACCCACTTGATAAGGATAAGCTTCTTTTAATTTTGCATAAACCTTTGGCGACTTAAGGGCAAGCACTTGTAAACCCTTTGCCATACCCACCATGCCGGTTCCAAAAGAAGCAATATAATCTAATGTGTCCAAAGCTTCTCCTTGCTTTGATGTGTAATCCATTGTTGGAATATCTAAAATAGGAATTTTATCCTCGGGGTCGCCAGTATATTCTTGAAAAATGTTATAAGCCGTAGAAGGTAGTTGTGCCAAATCTAAAATAAAATTACCTGTTTCTGCAGCAACATTAACAGGAAACTTGGCCATATCTTTCATCATTTCTTTAGCATCTGCCTTTTGCTCTGGAGTTATTTCTTTGCCTCTACGCTCTTTTCTTTTCTCCGTTGGACGTAACTCTCTCTCTTCAAGATCAATATCAAAAAGGTCTTCTCTACTAAAATTTAAGTCTTCTTCTGCCATATTAATCCGAGTTTAACATTTCTTCTATGTTAAGCAAACCCCCTTGTTTAAGTTTTACAACCTCATCAGCTGTTTTTAATTTTTTAGGTGGCCCTACTGTATCAGCAGGTTGAGGCACAATTCCTTTCTTTTCAGATGTCAATAACTGTCCTAAATTAGAATACTCTTTGCCAAAAAACATTTCTTCGTTTGTCTTAGGATTAAAGTATACAAAGTTTAATCCTTGATCAGCTAGTTCACTATTTAACATATTAAGTCTGGCATTCTGTTGTGCCATATCGGTCACAAACTGACTTAACTCTATATCCCCACTATCAAATTTACCTTGTAAGTTTTCTTTATTTAACAAAACTTTTTCTATTTTATTACCTAATTTAATTTTATTAACATTTCTTTCTCTGGTTGTTAAGTAACTTGGTTTTTTGTACATACTTAGTCTGCTTTGTTTATAAGGATCTTGTCCAGCAAATTCATAAAATTCTCTTAAAGATGATTTGCCCATGCGGTGCTCCATTTCTAACAAGTTTTTAAAGAATCCTCTTTGTAAAAGTGCTTTTGCTTTTTTTGATAGAGAAGGATCTTTTTGTGCATAGATTAGTGCGTCTATTTTTTCTAGCTCAGGTCTATTCTCTAATTTTTTTGCATACGCTTGATTGTAATTATTTATCTTTTCATCAAAAAATTTAAAAAGTTTAGGGTCTTCTTTTTTCATTCTTTCCTTATGACTAAACCATGTGCTCCCTGTTTTTACTTCTCTTCCTTTTATATTTCTAATATTAGAATACTCTTTAAAGAAGGTACTAGCAGCAGAGGGGTTTAATCCAAGTTCCTCCAACATTTGAGTCGTAGCTGTGTTTACAGGCAAATTTTCCTCTTCCATAATTTCTTTTATTCTCTTATATCTTTCTTTTGCTTTTAAATAATTAGTTTGTTTTGATTTTTCTACAGTTTTAGAACCAAAATTTATATTTCTAACTCTTTTAATTTTTTCCTCAGGACTCCTATACGATTGCATAAATATTTCATTCTTTGCTAATAAATTTTCTTTTGCTTTATCACTTAAATTTTTACCTGAAATTCCTTTTTTATTAACTTGATTGGGTGCAAATATCTGTCTGATTGTTCTTTGTGATAATAATCCTGAGTTTTTAAAAAATTTTTTTAAGTTTGAACCAAAACCAGGTGTATTTATATTTTTTTCATTTTCTAATATCTTACTTAATTCTTGATTAAAAATATCTGCTTTCTGCCTTGTTAGGTTTTGATTGTCTAATTTATCGATAATAGGCTTAAGTTTTAAAAGTCTTTGAATAGTATTTTGAAAATCTACGTTTTTTAAGAGCTCGGGGTCTATATTTTTTACTAGCTTATCAATATTTATTTCGAATAATGAAACACCTAATTTACCTATTTCTTTTAAAGCAGACATTAATAATAACTCCTTGGTTCTATGTACGTTGGCTCGTCTTTGTAGTCTGATTCTAACTGAATAAAGTTGCCTTGTCTAAACCTAAGTAAAGCTTGTGTCGTTGAGTCTACTAAATCGTCGTATTCACCGAAAGGAAAGGCCGCACATTCTTCTATCACTTCATCTGCCCAACGGTCCTCGGTGCACCAGACTTGACCCGCTTCAAATAAAGGAGCCACGGAGTTTACACGTACGTGTTTATCATTACCCTTACTAGGCGTATATGTAACAACGGGAATGCCTAGCTGCCGCAGCTCCTGTGTTAAAGGCATACCAGATGCTTTGGCTTCAATCAAGATTGTTTCGGGTTCCCAATACGTATATTCATCTAACGCGATCTTTTTTAAATCAGGAAAGTCCCACCGACCTTTCTTCATGTCTAATAAAATTATGTTCCATGGTCCGTGTTCCACGGGTTTAAATACGCCCCACGTTGTTATCGCACTAAAGTCCGCAGTTTCTTTTTTACTAAACGCTGTATCATAACTTTGTATGACATGTGTTAAGTCAGGAATTTTTTCTAAAGTCCATATCTTCCACCACTCTCGTTTGATAATAGATCCTTCTTCTGATGTGGGTTGTTGTTGCCATTGAGCTTGCCACTTTTGTTCTGATAAGGCTGCCTTGACTGATTCTAATTCTGAAAGTTTCCAGAACTCAGGCCACATAGGTTTGTCGTTCAAGATAGCCGGAAACTCGACCACGTCCCACTGATCAGAGTTATCGTTTGACTGTGCATTCAAAAGTTTTCCTGTAAGATCTTTTGTAGACCAACGAGTCATAACAATTACAATTGCACCACCTGGTTGTAAACGCTGTCGAGGACCAGAGGTATACCACTCATACGCATTGTCTAAAGCAGTTTGACTAAGTGCATCTTGTTCCGAGTGTGGGTCATCAATGATCAGTAAGTCTGCACCACGGCCCGTGATTGCACCGCCAACACCCGCAGCAAAATATTCTCCACCTTTGTTCGTGGTAAAACGACCTGCTGCTTTAGAATCCTGTGATAAATTTACATCAGGAAATACATCTTTAAATTCTTGTTGATCAAATAAGTTTCTAACTTTACGACCAAAGTTATATGAAAGCTCAGCTGTGTGAGTTGTTTGAATTATTTTTAGTTTAGGATTCCTGCCCATCATCCACGCAGGAAATAAATTAGATGCAAACTCTGACTTTGTATGTCGAGGTGGCATATTTATAATTAATCGTTTTGTTTTACCCGTTGCTACTTCTTCTAATTTTTTAGCATAAATTTTATGATGTTTACCTGCGATAAAGTCAGGCCAAACTTTTTTTACAAAAGTAAGATAGGAGGAACGGGACTCCTCTGCAATCTTTATTTGCATTTCCCTTAATTGGTACTTTAGTAAGTCGATCGGTAATTCAGAATTTTTCATAAAAAAGTTATATCTTAAGTTATGTTTGTGTAAAACTCAACACTAGAGCAGCGCGCACGCGCGCACACCAAAATGGTGGTGGTGGGGGTAAAACCCACTACATCTTGTGGTTGAGATAGTTTGTAAGTACCTAATGTTGATTTGTAAAACTCAGATGGCACAGCAGGTGAGGAAACCTGAGTTGCTGTCAGGCATAAAAAAACCCCCAGCATCTCATAAATACTGGGGGTTGCCAGTCCTCCTAAAGAGGAAACTTGTTATCTATTTTGGAATTCTCTCATCTTCCTTTGACCATTTGAGATCAATTGTTCTGCCCACCTTTTAACTTCGGGTGAAGCATGAGGGTTGAGGATTAACTCCTCAACTTCACTCTCTAACCATTTATAAAGAGCCTTCCAATTTAAGTGAATAGTAATCTGCTCGTCTGTTAATGGTTGAGCAGTAGGATTAGTAGGTTGAGTATTTTCTCTTCTTCTCAAACCCATAGTTTCTGAAAGAACTGTTAATCTTCTTTCTAGATCGTTATTATCATCTGGCATTTTAATTTATCCTTTCTTATAAGATAAAAAAAGAATACTCCCATTTTATCTCATAGTCAACACCTATTTAAAAAAAAGATAAAATAAACTTGTGAATAAAATTACCCACGCAAGAACTTGTAATATTATATCAACTATCGTCATGCGACTTCTTCCAACCAACTCCGTGCGCGTCGCCGTTTTTTTCCTATACTATATACCCTGCGATTTGGTCGAAACCACAATGTAATGGAGATTGTCAGCGACACGCCGTCTGGTGCTAACTTTTTACTATTACTATATCTCATGGGCTTGGTCGAGGCGACAATGTAATGGAGATTGTCGCCTCTAAGAATAAATTAAGCAGTTGCTAATTTAAAATCAACAATGCTTCCAACTGACATATCATTACGCGAAGATTTAATGACCTTATCAGATAAAGGCATAGATTGAATTTGCTTGTATGATGTTGGAACTTTGCAGTTATGATATTCCAACTCCCCTAGTTTCTCTCTAACAAGAGCATTATCGATTTTAACCGACTGCTTTTCAGTAATGTTAAGAGTGTAGTCTTTGCCAACTACAAGATTAGTTTCGGCTTGTTCGCCGATCTCTATAACTAAGTTTCGGTTGACTTTAATAAAATCCTCCAAAATCTTTTTCATAGTTAACGCTCTACCATAAGCGTCTATAATAGCTTTAGTATCTCTATCAGATATCTTTTTACCATTATATGCTTTTTGTAAAACATCTATTATATTAACAGGTTTTGACATTTAGTTATTTCCTTTCTGTTCTTTCTGTTAGTTACTATATATATAATCCCATTTTTTTATATGTCAACCCCTTTTTTTATTTTTTTTTTTTTTAGATAATCCAAGCTCGACATACCACACAACTTACCAGATTCCAGCGGGGCGGAACTTCCTCACCCTTATACCCGCACAAAGGCGGATTCGTCGCGATGCAATGTAATGGACTGGTGGGCGAGATTCGAACTCGCGTGGTCGTAGTTGCAGTACGATACATAACCTCTCTGCCACCACCAGAAGTAAACCTGACTGGCCGGCACAGCAGCTCCTGCTGCTTACCTGGGCCACTGGGTCGGAAGGACAATGCGATGGATCTAGAATGGAACAACGGACCAATCAATGGAGTCCATCAACCAGGCAAAACCAAAAAGAGTCCCACCCAGAACCTGAGCCGGTGCCAAGTACAATGCTACCATATATACCAAAGCCGGGATCCACAGCCAATGCATCAGGCAGCGTCCTCCTTTGCTTGCAACTGGTAGCATGTTTCTTCAACCGCCCACCAGGCCAGCAGGTTTGATAACTGATCATCT
>CAACVD010000812.1_pt1 | contig 15101 bp, 26 predicted proteins | sample 2381771 | NCBI WGS metagenome assembly CAACVD01 (sample SAMEA5211965, study PRJEB30684) | marine metagenome | biome: Marine; feature: Epipelagic; material: Water | collected 2015-10-15 | depth 15 m | reverse complement strand
TTTATGACATACCAAAAAATTTCGACAAGGTTTTTAATAATGTATGGGAAAATGACTTTTTAGATGAGCAAAATTGCACGGGTCAAAAATGCATTGATTGTCAAGCTTGTTATCATTTTAACGATACTAACATTATTATTGAAGCAACAAAAAAATATACAAAAAAGAAAAGAGCTTAATTGCTCTTTTTTTATACCCAACATTCTAGAAACTAGTTACTCTATCCTTGTTCTTATGTTTCAATGTTAATGATTCTAGGTGCTTGTACCCCGAAACCCGAATAATCCCGAAAATGTCCCCGAACCCCGACCCCGAAGTCTTGATTATAGGGTCTATAAATAGTCCTTTACTAGCCAAATCCCGAGCATCATCGCCCCGAAATAAAAATAGGCTACCCTCCCCGAGCCTTTGAACCAAGATGAAAGATAACCCACCATTGAGGCAATACTTGGTATTCCAAGCGATTTGATTTGAAGATAACTTAATTTTGTTAGCCTTAGTTATCTTTAATTCTATCCAAAAAGATAGCTTATCCCATATTACATGAACATCGGGAACACCATTAGCTATTCGACTTTCTAGTCTAGTGGCAAATGAATTTTCGGGTAAATTTTTTTTAACTCTTATCCAAAGATTTTTTTCTGTCGTCATCTTCAACTTTCTTAAAATCACCCTCTATAAAAACTTGAGGATATTGTTTTTGTAACTGTGAAAGTCTAGCAACTATTTCATCTCTTGTCATGCTATCTAATGAATGAATATTTTCTCTTCTATCTGTAGTCAATCCACCCAATGCACTTCTAATTTTTTCAGCATTTATGGAAGCTGAAAATTGTCCACTTGTTTCTGCACCATGACTTAGATCATGCAATCTCTTTAATTGACCAATTAATGTCACTCCATATTTTCTTTCTCTCATTTGACGTAATTCATCAATGTATTCTACAACATGAGGATATTCTTGTGGATTTAACAATCTTGATGCATGAACTTTTGCAGATGCTCCTTGATATCCACTTCTTAAAGCACACTCTTTGTTGGAATAAATTCCATCAACATATAGTTCTGCAAATGTCTTTTGTCTATTCGTCAATTGTCGTTGATGATTCTTTTCAATTTTAATAATCGTTTTTTGCATACTTTATTTATAAGACAATTCTGAAAGATTTGTAAAATAAAAAATTCAAAATGTATACGTGTGCGATTGAGTAGTGTTATAAACGTTAGAAATACGATAAGAAGTGTTATATAAATATTTGAGGGTGTATAAAGGTTGTATTCATTTATATAACGTTTGTAACACTTATAACACTATATTTGAAAATTTTTTTTCTATTTGCTTATCTTTCTGAAATACTATTATAAGTGAACTAAATTTAAAATAACCCTTGTATCCTATGTCGTCCTATACTATATTAAATATAAGACAAAATTTTAACATTATATGGAGATTATATGAAAAATAGAGATTATTCAGAAAATTATTATACTGATCCAAAGGTCACTCATCCAAGTATTAAGATTGATGTTTCCATTCCACATGAATGGGAGTCAATGTCTTATAGCAATGACCTTTGTCCGAGTTTCACTCACAAAGGTTTACAAATCTTTGTATGTGATGAAGAGAATAAAAAGTTAGAAAAATTACTTTTTAAATATTCTGTCATTCGTAATGAGAGTTATGGGTATGCCCATACTGATTTATTGTTAACAGATAATTGGAATGAAGTTTTAGAATTTGTAAATAACTATGGAGGTAAAAATGCAAATAAATAAATTAGAACTTAAAAATATAAAATACTTTGCAAGTGGTAGTGAGGAAACTCCTTGCTACAATGCAGACATTTTTATTAATGGTAAAAAAGCCATTCATGTTTCAAATCATGGTTATGGTGCTTGTGACGATCATTACCCTTTTAAACCATTTACTTATAAAGATGTAAAAGATTTAGAAAAGTATTTAGCTAAATTAAATGACGATGATTTTGAGCCTATTGATTCATGGTGTCATGATAGACTTTATGAGTATCTTGATTTTAAAAAACTTAAAAGAGATTTCAAAACTAAATTTGTTTGTGTGGATGTAGAGAAGAATGAACTTTATGCCTATGAGAAAAAAGGTCATTCAGATGTAGCATTTCGAAATCATATGAATAAAAATCATCCCAAGGACGTTTGTTTAAACTTTTTGGAATTTGATTTAGCATTTAAATTTTATAAGAGTGGAGCAACATCATGACAATTAAAAAAACATATAAAGATGATCATGACGAGTTTATGGAGAACAACATAAATATTAATCAGTATATACAATATGACGAAAAAGTTTGTGACATGATTATTTATTTTAACAAAAACAAATTTCTTGCAGATGCTTTAGAGTATCTGCAAAACGATAACCAAGATTATCAAATAATAGTGGAGGAATAAATGGACACTTATAAAGTATTAACTAAAATTTATGAAACTTGGGGAGAGATTAATCGCATCTCTCCACTACCAAGTGCAGATGATTTAAGGTTCGATGCCCTACATGGTAGGACAAGCATTTCCAACAAACAGATAAAATGGCTTGAGAAATTTCAGCGGGTGTGGGCAGTTGCCGAGGATCATGAACATAAGATGAGTAAAACTGAAGAAGAGAAATGCATGGAACTTTGGCATGATTACATGGAATGGGACAAGAGAGGTTTTAGTGAATTTTTTCTACATGAATTTGGAATAACGATTCATGATTGCATTACCTACAAACAACTTAAATTATTGTGTGAACTTTTAATCCCTCATGCAAAAACTTATTACAATCCCAATGGGATACCTAAAAATATTAAGAGATGGTAAAGGAGTAAATAATGGAAAAATTTATTAGATATGGTTTTGAAGATGTTGTCATTAATGAAAAAGAAGACATTCCAAAATCTGTTGAAATTAAAAATGACAAGGGCGAAGTTATTTGTTCAACGTCAATTTATTATCTTTATGAAACTAATAGAGATGGAGATGAAATATAATGGGAAAATTTAAAAGTAAATTAATGGAGCGAGAAGACGAGTTTTGGTCTATCGCTCAAGATAATATTGGCGATTGTGATTCTGTCGAAGAGTTTGTTGATTTAATGAAAGAGCATTATGATCTTCATTCCAAAACCGACAAAAAAGTTATTACCGAAGAATTACAGGATATGTGGTTTGATACTTACAACCACATTCTCATGGGAGCTAGATAAATGAAAGGAGGTGAAAATATGGATACAGTAAAAGAAGCTAAAGACGATCTAGTAAAGTTTGTTGAAAATGAAAGAGATACTTCTCGTCTTTACAGTAGACTACTTGCTTTGTATGAGTCTAAAACTATTTGATTTTGCAGTATTACCATCAAAGATAATACCAAGCTCATTGCCTAGGTTCGTGAAGTCTGCTCGTGTCAGCATGTTAGACTCGCCTAGGCCAAGCCAATGATATCCCGTTGAATGAAGAGTCTTGAACCACGGAACATCCTTGAGTGATAGTTTTGTTTGTTCCGATATACGTTCCTTTGCTTCTCCTATAGACTTCTTAGAAAAAGATACGAAACCTATTCTATCGGGTGGGGTGCCTTTACTCAATTCATCTTTGACAAGATCAATCAATGTATGAGTTTTGCCACACCCTGGTGGTCCGAATATTAACTCCTCATGCATCGGCTTTTTCTCGAGGTCGGTTGTCAAGCCACTCTTGTACTTCACTCTCTACCCATCTTGATGTACCATTTTTCTCTGGCTTACCAAGAACAACAGGTTTTGGGAATGCACCTTCTTGCACCCATCTGTACAGAGTTGACTTTGATATCTTTAACCATTCACTAACCTCGGGTTGTGTCAGAAAAACTGTGTCCCTCGAAAAGGATTGCTTTTCTTCAAAATGGGATTTCGTCATCATCATTCTCCTTTGTAATTGTTAAATCCACTTCAGTCGTTTCAAATTGAGGAACCCACCACACTCGTAGATTTGTCCACTTACCATTGTCTAACTTGATTTGTTTCATGCCATTACACTTTTGGCCACTATTCAAATCTTTTAGTCTTTGTTGGATCTGTGGTCTATTGAATGTTGTAAACCCTCTTTGTTTCAAAAACTCCTGCAAACCTTTCATGGTAAAATATGTTAAGTCATCTTCTGTCCATGGTTTACCCATGTTCAGTTCTTCGGGTGACTTTGCCCGAATACGGCTTGTGCAGTAGGTTTCTACAAGTTCTTTAAACTGTCCTGTCATAGTCAGTTCTTCAGAAGCTTCTATTGATGTTGCAGTTGATAACAGATTATTTACCAAAATCTGCCAATCTCCTGGTTTAAACAACGGAGGCATGAAATCAATTTGCTCGATACATGCACGTTGAAACTGTATAGGCATTTGTAATTGTTCAGTTGATAGCTCTAATCTTTTGCCATCAACATCTAAAAAGAAAAGTCTTGGCTCTGATTTTAAGATTGTTAATCCGCCAATCTCGGGCAACGTATCATGGCCACCGATACCATACTTCGCTTGTTTACATGCCTTCTTATCACAATGACTCTGCATAGGCTCGTCCTTACACAGATACTCATATTCTTTTTTCTCGTGTTGTTGTTGTATTGTTACAATCTCAGAAGCTGGTAAAGGTGTGGAGCAATATTTATTATTCCAAGTCTCAAGCATTTGTTTCCAACTTTCTGGAAACTTTTTCTTTGCATACTTACCCGCATGAAATAGAACCTTGTTCCTCTGACCCTCTGGTATACCTAGATTAAAAAAGATACGGAGACACCACGGAGCATCCTCAAATTCTTTTTTGTCATTACCTAAATTTAATTTGCCTAGGTCATCTAATGTTACAGTTTTCTTTTGTGCAAAGTCTAAAAAAGATTCTAGATTTAATTCTTTGCCTTTGTCATCTACTGCATACCTCAAACTATTGTCTGCATCAAAGTATGGTAAGTTAATAAAGTTTCCTACATCGCCACGATCTACAAGTATCTGATCTTGCTTTGGAAATATCTCACAGGTTGAATGGCCAAGTGCTGCTGCCATCTCACCTAAATAATCTCTTACATCCACTGCGGGATAATATTGTTTTAAAAATAAAAATAAATGTGCCCCACCCGATTTGCTTCTGCATACAACAAAAGGTAGTTTCATAGTCTTACATTTCTTTGCTATGGCTACATGATCGATGGGATATGTATCTATGTCTAACACACCAAACTTACATTTGTTCTCGTGTGTAATGGGTATGGAGCCAATACCTTTACTGCCACTTAAATGCTCTTGTACTAATTCAAGTGTCAAAGGCTCCTTAACGATAAAACTTCTTGCATCTGTCTTACCATTCTTCCGTACATTTCCGATGGTTGTTTGCCCATGGGCAGTGCTTGATCCCTCAAACACCGCCATGAACTTTTGTGCTAGACTCATTAGAAATGTTCATCTTCTGCTTTAACAGTTGATGGATCCATATCTGCTATGTCCTCGGCTCTTGCTTTGGCTTCCCCTTTTATAACAGATCCTCTAAATTTTCTAGCCTCTTCAAATAGACTTTTGTCTTGAACAAAACCGACACGTTCAAAAGTCCAATTGAAAAACGTACCTCGATCATTGCTTTCCTCAACAGTTTTAAACTTCCACATGTTTGAGTAAACAGATGGTACAACAAGTTCGCCATTCTTGTTTTTAACTTTGAGCATTGCAATCTGTGTCTTCCAACGTCTGCTAACTTTTAACTGTGATACTTTCATATCGAGAATAGCTAATGTTGGAATGTCATTATCAAGTATAATGCAATAGTGCTGATCTGATTTAACAAGTTCGTTTCCATTAGGTAATGATTCTTTATTACCCTCACGTTTAGCTTGTTGTATTATGGGATTGTCGGGAGCTATTTCTCCTACAAAACCACCACCAGAATCACGTGGCACAAATTCCAGATATTTTGTTTCTTGATAGCAAGGTATAACGATTACACCTTCTTCGCCATCCCAATACTGTCCTGTAACAGTATTAAACATATCCCCTTGAGATGCACCCGCAATATATTTTGGTTCAGTTTTCTTTAACTGTGGGGACATAGCCTGTACAATACGAAGGAACGGAATTTGTAGTTCTGAAGTATCGTAGTCAATGCCTTCTCCAGCGGTCTCAAAAATTACATCTTCTATTGCAGAGGGAAGATTAGCCTCTTTTTTTGTTACTGCTTTTGACATTATTATCTCCTTTTTATGTCAGCGGTTCTTGCTACAAAGGCACCAAACAGATCAAGATCTATTGGTAACCCCTTCTCCACACGTTCCTTAATGAATGCTTTCAAAGTCATTGAATGAATGTGTGTCTTCTTCTCGGGATGCATACCACGTTTCTCGAGTTCATACATAAGATCTCCCGCAACGTTGTCTTCGCCCCGACCAAATGACATGATGACATCGTTCTTAATAATATCATCAAGGCCATTATCTCTTAACCACTTGTAGGCTTCTTCTTTCCTAGTCGGTGGTATCGATGCATTAATCAAAGGTTTTAAAGTTACACTTAAATTCTCAACGTCCAATCGTTGGACACCCATCTCATCCATCATGGCGGGTATCTGCTCAGTTGAAACTTTGTGTTTTTGAAGTTTAAGAGCTTTTAACTCTTCTTCCTTTTGATTAATCTCTTGTGTAAGCTGATCCAAATCCTTAACAACAGTGGATAAACTTTTCATTGTATTACCCTCTACTTTGTCGAGACTCGTATCATCGAACATTTCTTCAAATATTTTTTCAGTCATGTAAACGATCTCCATTTTCCCTTCTTTCAGCAGAAATTGCATCACATGCAATATCTGTTTCCATTAGTAAGACCCCTTCTTTCCATCTGTCTTTTGCATCATACTTATCTTTAGCATCAAGACACATTTCAACAATGGTCGTTTTCACAACATAAACTCTATAATTTTTCATGTAACCTCCATTAAAAAGTTGTAATAAAATTTATAATGTTTATATTAGACTATATAGGAGCGATAGGATGAATGTCAACCACATAATGAAAACAAAACCATATAAGCACCAAAAAGATGCTTTAGACCAAGCGAAACATTTGAGAGTATTTGGGTTTTTCATGGAAATGGGTACAGGTAAGTCAAAAGTGTTAATTGATAACATAGCATACTTACGTGCTACAAAAGAAATAAACTTCGCTCTCATACTTGCTCCTAAAGGTGTTTATCGTAATTGGGTTGAAAAAGAAATACCAACACACTTTACTGATACATTAGAATACAAAATTATGTATTGGCAATCAAACAGAACTATGGCCTATGAAAAAAATTTAAATGAATTTTTTAAGAAGACCACAACTGCTATGAGAATATTCATCATGAACATTGAGGCTTTTTCTAGTCCTCGAGGTATCAAGGCGGGGACATGGATGGCCAAGAAGTTTGGAGAGCGGGGACTTATAGCTATAGATGAATCAACTGCTATTAAGAATCCCAAGGCCAAACGAACCAAGTCACTTATTAAGATTGGTAAAGATTTTAAATATAAAAGAATACTAACAGGTTCACCTGTGACCAAGTCGCCCTTGGATCTTTGGTCTCAGTTTGAGTTCCTCGATCCTGGTATCTTAGGTTTCCCGAGCTACTATGCTTTTCTTAATCGTCATGCTAATCTACTCAAAAGGCAACTTGGATCACATAGCTTTCAACAAATTGTTGGCTACAAAAGATTAGATGAGTTACTTGAAAAGATAGGATTGTATATATTTAGAGTTTTGAAAAAAGATTGTATTGATCTGCCTAATAAAATTTATGTCACACGTTATGTGCAGAATACAGACGAGCAAAACAAAATGTACAAGAAGATTCAGCAAGAGGCTATCTTACTTCTTGATAGTGCGGTAGTTACTGCACCCATGATGATCACACAAATGTTACGTCTGCAGCAGATACTCTCGGGACATCTCAAATCAGATGATGGACGGATGCTTGAGTTTCCTACAAACAGACTTAATGAACTTTTAAATATATGTGAAGAGACATCGGGTAAGATGCTTATCTATTCAAGGTTCCGTTATGACATTGTATCAATATCAAATAAACTTGCACAAGTTTATGGAAAAGAATCTGTTGGATGTTATTATGGAGATACAACACAAGAAGAAAGAGTTCGAGTTATAAATGCATTTGAAGATAAAGATGATCCCATGAGATTTTTTGTAGGCAATCCATCTACTGCGGGTTATGGCATTACACTTAACCAGGCTAATACTGTTGTCTATTATGCTAATGATTTTAATTTAGAAACTCGAATGCAATCTGAAGATCGTTGTCATCGTATTGGCCAAACCAACAAAGTCACCTATATAGATCTTATAAGTGAAAATACAATTGACGAAAGAATAGTAAAAGCATTAAAAAATAAAATTGACATTGGTGCAAAAGTTTTAGGAGAGGAGGCAAGGCAATGGTTACAGATAGACCCGAAACAAAAGACAATGTTATAGATTTTGTAAAAGCAAAACAAAAGTTACAAAACGTTAAGTCCTCAACTACTGTCCTTGATGAAGAAGTCCCCATAGAAGATGATGATGTCTTCTTCGAGATTATTTACGATCACGATAATGATGAGTGATTAAGACTTATTAACCCTAACACAATCATCTAAAATAATTTTGTGATAAGCGGGCATTTCTTTTGCACGATACCTAAATAATCTTAATTGACATTGTTCTCTTGTTTCAAATTTCCATTTAAACATATGAGTAAAGCATTCTTGTTTCGCCTTTCCATCTGCTATCCATACGCTACATATTAGTGCCATTGCTTTGAACATTTATCGCCTCCTTTATTGATAATCCTATTTGCATTGCTATTTGTGGGACAATTGCATTCCCTAATCCTCTAAGTCTGTCCACCCTTGAGGATACCCCATAAGCCACTCGACCCACGTTGGGTTCAAACTGCCACCAGTTTCTTGCTCGTTCCTCCTCTGATCCGTTTGAACTGCGGTGATCAGATTCACCATGTGATTCTTCTCCTGTAAATTTTTCTCGCTCCTCGGACCTCGGCTCCCGTCCCATGCATTGGGTGTTGGCCATAGCATTCTCTCGGCTAGTTTCTGACCTAGACTTGCTCCTCTTCTCCCCGCTGCAACTGATGGAGGGACTGTGTTCAGACTGTCTTTCCAATCCCGTGCTTGGGGTGTCGGCCACATATCCGTCACGGGACTTCCGTGTTGAACTTGTTCGGCTAGATTCCCTGGTGGGGTTGTCTTCCGTCCTATGCTCTCTCGGTATTTCTTTCTCTTCTCCATAGCCTCGGGTGTTCTGTTCGATATCGAGTTCGCAGTCGGAGTGAGCCACAATCCAGAGTCTATTACGGAGGTGGGGTGCATTGAGGCTACAAGCTGGAACAATAAACGTTTGTGTGGTGTACCCTTCCATTTCCATTTCGTTAAGCACCTTGTCGAGTCCCATGGCAACGTGACCATAAACGTTCTCGAAAACACACCAAGTGGGGTGTTTTCTTTTAACAATCTCATACACGTAAGGCCAGATGTTTCTCGGATCTTCTTCGCCTCTCCGTTTACCAGCCACGCTGAATGGCTGACATGGGTATCCAGCGGTGAGGATGTCGTGGTCGGGAATAGTTCGGGTTGATTCGGGTTTGGTTTTTTCATTGACTAACTCCTTTACGTCATTAAATATCGGGATATTCGGGAAATTTTTTGCTAGAATCTTTTGACAATACGGGTCTATCTCACAAAAAGCCACAGGTTCTGAAAGTGCTGCCCAACGAAAACCGAGGGCAAAACCCCCGATTCCCGAGCAAACATCAAAGTGTCTGAGTTTCATGATGTTACCCTGTGTGGTCGCATTGATCTTGTTTTAAGTTCATTCTCTAGTTTACCAATTGTTAAATCCAAATATCTTTTTTCTTTTGACACAGGATGCACATATGGATAATCATTCGGGTGATCTTCTTTTAATTTTTCTCTATAAGATTTCATACTTCTTACGAATAAGTCTATCTCATTTTTTGATAATTTAAAGTGTGACATTTAATGACCTTTATTTATTTTCTGTTCCATTTTCGTTATCATCGCTGATAATATTAAGTGACTTGCATGATTACCCGATGGAGAGAGATCATAACATAATTCACATAAGAACATTGCCAAGACTCTGCACATATTAGGAACTTCAATATCGTCCTTATGTTTCTCAGAAAAGTCTAATAATTTCTCATACATAAATTCAATCTGTTGTTGGTCGTTTTTCATTTTGTATCTCCCTCTAAAAAACAAGCTCCTAGGATATTAAGTTCATCAACTATACCTAACCCGAAGTCGTAACCTTGGGTATAGTATGATGAATTTTTGTCCTCGTTCCTTTGACCATGAACTAAGGCATCAAATGTTCCATCTTTAAAATTTTGTAAATCTTGATCTGACATTACACACCTCGCTGAATCTTTGACCATGCTCTATGAAGTGCCTCATAGTTAAATGGTACATTCTTACTTTTCATCATTAGAAATGCTTTTTCAATCATGACGATAGCTTCGTAATAAGTCATGTCCATATCTAAAATTTTCTGAACACGATTAAATACAACTTCATCATGACCACCAATATGCCATGCTTTCATTTCACTAACCCATAAACCATCTTTGCCAAGATAATTTTTACTTGATTTGTAATCATAAATAGTAGCAATCAATCCATCTTCAAATTCTAAAACCCAATTACATGAACTCTTATTATCTCGTCCACTCATCGGTGTTCCAAACAATTCACATAAACGGGTATAGGTCAAAGGATTCTCATCCCCTCCAATCATACCCATAAAATGTGAGCCTGTAATTTTTTCATAAATTTTATTTTGATCCAAAGATTGTTGGATCGGAACACAATTGTAAGATTTTAATTCTAAGACATTATTCATTTATACCTCCTTAATTAATTTAAATTTGCAATTTGGAAACTCTTCTTTCCATTCTTTAAGATAATATTTTGCATTTTCTTGATTGTCGTAAGTGGATTCTTCCATCCACCCTTTTTGTCCCCATACATAGAGAACCCATTTCAGATTACTCATTCATATCTCCATTATAAAATTGTGAGCCATGTCCTTTGCAAACATGACAATTAAGTAACTCAGTTTTATGAGGGACATATCCATGACCACCACATTCTGAACATTGGATTTCAATATAAGGCTCTTTGTCCAATGGGATCACGAGCCTTGAATCATCGGTTTCAAAGATTACTTTCATGACCGACCCTCTTGTTTATCAAATTGCTTTTGAGCATAAAAAGTTCTGATGTCATTAATCCTATTATAATGTTTAAAAACAATTTCATGCTCTTTTGTACCCGAATTGATTTTAGATAGTTGATCGTCTAACCAATCTTCCATTTCTTTTAATTTTAAATTTTCGGCTTGTTCCGAAAACTCAAACAGACTTAATTTTTTTTCCATATTATTCTCCATTGTAAATTTTAGTCTTATCTTAATTATATATGAAACTACTTGGGACACAAGTAAAAAGATAAAAAAAGAGCCGAGAATATTTGGAAAGGAAATCTCGGCTCTTCAGACTATCTACAAATTGTAAATTAAGACAAAATTTTACATGGAGGTTTGCAGATAGTATTCTTATAACATATTATAGAATTATCGGTCAAATTTTTTCGCCTTTCGCCAACAATTCTTTTTCAGTAGCATCTATCTTTTTTTGCAATTCTTTAGTTATAATAGTTTTAGACTCATACAAAGCAAGTAGTCTACTGTAAAGACGAGAAGTATCTCTTTCATTTTCAACAAACTTTACTAGATCGTCTTTAGCTTCTTTTACTGTATCCATATTTTCACCTCCTTTCATTTATCTAGCTCCCATGAGAATGTGGTTGTAAGTATCAAACCACATATCCTGTAATTCTTCGGTAATAACTTTTTTGTCGGTTTTGGAATGAAGATCATAATGCTCTTTCATTAAATCAACAAACTCTTCGACAGAATCACAATCGCCAATATTATCTTGAGCGATAGACCAAAACTCGTCTTCTCGCTCCATTAATTTACTTTTAAATTTTCCCATTATATTTCATCTCCATCTCTATTAGTTTCATAAAGATAATAAATTGACGTTGAACAAATAACTTCGCCCTTGTCATTTTTAATTTCAACAGATTTTGGAATGTCTTCTTTTTCATTAATGACAACATCTTCAAAACCATATCTAATAAATTTTTCCATTATTTACTCCTTTACCATCTCTTAATATTTTTAGGTATCCCATTGGGATTGTAATAAGTTTTTGCATGAGGGATTAAAAGTTCACACAATAATTTAAGTTGTTTGTAGGTAATGCAATCATGAATCGTTATTCCAAATTCATGTAGAAAAAATTCACTAAAACCTCTCTTGTCCCATTCCATGTAATCATGCCAAAGTTCCATGCATTTCTCTTCTTCAGTTTTACTCATCTTATGTTCATGATCCTCGGCAACTGCCCACACCCGCTGAAATTTCTCAAGCCATTTTATCTGTTTGTTGGAAATGCTTGTCCTACCATGTAGGGCATCGAACCTTAAATCATCTGCACTTGGTAGTGGAGAGATGCGATTAATCTCTCCCCAAGTTTCATAAATTTTAGTTAATACTTTATAAGTGTCCATTTATTCCTCCACTATTATTTGATAATCTTGGTTATCGTTTTGCAGATACTCTAAAGCATCTGCAAGAAATTTGTTTTTGTTAAAATAAATAATCATGTCACAAACTTTTTCGTCATATTGTATATACTGATTAATATTTATGTTGTTCTCCATAAACTCGTCATGATCATCTTTATATGTTTTTTTAATTGTCATGATGTTGCTCCACTCTTATAAAATTTAAATGCTAAATCAAATTCCAAAAAGTTTAAACAAACGTCCTTGGGATGATTTTTATTCATATGATTTCGAAATGCTACATCTGAATGACCTTTTTTCTCATAGGCATAAAGTTCATTCTTCTCTACATCCACACAAACAAATTTAGTTTTGAAATCTCTTTTAAGTTTTTTAAAATCAAGATACTCATAAAGTCTATCATGACACCATGAATCAATAGGCTCAAAATCATCGTCATTTAATTTAGCTAAATACTTTTCTAAATCTTTTACATCTTTATAAGTAAATGGTTTAAAAGGGTAATGATCGTCACAAGCACCATAACCATGATTTGAAACATGAATGGCTTTTTTACCATTAATAAAAATGTCTGCATTGTAGCAAGGAGTTTCCTCACTACCACTTGCAAAGTATTTTATATTTTTAAGTTCTAATTTATTTATTTGCATTTTTACCTCCATAGTTATTTACAAATTCTAAAACTTCATTCCAATTATCTGTTAACAATAAATCAGTATGGGCATACCCATAACTCTCATTACGAATGACAGAATATTTAAAAAGTAATTTTTCTAACTTTTTATTCTCTTCATCACATACAAAGATTTGTAAACCTTTGTGAGTGAAACTCGGACAAAGGTCATTGCTATAAGACATTGACTCCCATTCATGTGGAATGGAAACATCAATCTTAATACTTGGATGAGTGACCTTTGGATCAGTATAATAATTTTCTGAATAATCTCTATTTTTCATATAATCTCCATATAATGTTAAAATTTTGTCTTATATTTAATATAGTATAGGACGACATAGGATACAAGGGTTATTTTAAATTTAGTTCACTTATAATAGTATTTCAGAAAGATAAGCAAATAGAAAAAAAATTTTCAAATATAGTGTTATAAGTGTTACAAACGTTATATAAATGAATACAACCTTTATACACCCTCAAATATTTATATAACACTTCTTATCGTATTTCTAACGTTTATAACACTACTCAATCGCACACGTATACATTTTGAATTTTTTATTTTACAAATCTTTCAGAATTGTCTTATAAATAAAGTATGCAAAAAACGATTATTAAAATTGAAAAGAATCATCAACGACAATTGACGAATAGACAAAAGACATTTGCAGAACTATATGTTGATGGAATTTATTCCAACAAAGAGTGTGCTTTAAGAAGTGGATATCAAGGAGCATCTGCAAAAGTTCATGCATCAAGATTGTTAAATCCACAAGAATATCCTCATGTTGTAGAATACATTGATGAATTACGTCAAATGAGAGAAAGAAAATATGGAGTGACATTAATTGGTCAATTAAAGAGATTGCATGATCTAAGTCATGGTGCAGAAACAAGTGGACAATTTTCAGCTTCCATAAATGCTGAAAAAATTAGAAGTGCATTGGGTGGATTGACTACAGATAGAAGAGAAAATATTCATTCATTAGATAGCATGACAAGAGATGAAATAGTTGCTAGACTTTCACAGTTACAAAAACAATATCCTCAAGTTTTTATAGAGGGTGATTTTAAGAAAGTTGAAGATGACGACAGAAAAAAATCTTTGGATAAGAGTTAAAAAAAATTTACCCGAAAATTCATTTGCCACTAGACTAGAAAGTCGAATAGCTAATGGTGTTCCCGATGTTCATGTAATATGGGATAAGCTATCTTTTTGGATAGAATTAAAGATAACTAAGGCTAACAAAATTAAGTTATCTTCAAATCAAATCGCTTGGAATACCAAGTATTGCCTCAATGGTGGGTTATCTTTCATCTTGGTTCAAAGGCTCGGGGAGGGTAGCCTATTTTTATTTCGGGGCGATGATGCTCGGGATTTGGCTAGTAAAGGACTATTTATAGACCCTATAATCAAGACTTCGGGGTCGGGGTTCGGGGACATTTTCGGGATTATTCGGGTTTCGGGGTACAAGCACCTAGAATCATTAACATTGAAACATAAGAACAAGGATAGAGTAACTAGTTTCTAGAATGTTGGGTATAAAAAAAGAGCAATTAAGCTCTTTTCTTTTTTGTATATTTTTTTGTTGCTTCAATAATAATGTTAGTATCGTTAAAATGATAACAAGCTTGACAATCAATGCATTTTTGACCCGTGCAATTTTGCTCATCTAAAAAGTCATTTTCCCATACATTATTAAAAACCTTGTCGAAATTTTTTGGTATGTCATAAA
>CAACVD010000811.1_pt1 | contig 15103 bp, 9 predicted proteins | sample 2381771 | NCBI WGS metagenome assembly CAACVD01 (sample SAMEA5211965, study PRJEB30684) | marine metagenome | biome: Marine; feature: Epipelagic; material: Water | collected 2015-10-15 | depth 15 m | reverse complement strand
CACCTAACAAAGCAGTCGCAACTCCCGCCTTTTTCCAAAAGGACAAATTACCAAACCAATCTGTTACTTTGACTACTAAAGCCTCTCCCGCAGAAATTATTCCAAGCACCAATGCCCCTATAACTCTCAACCCAAATTCTAAAGTAACTTTAATTATAGACGCTAAAATATCTAATACTGCAAAAATCATATCGCCTAAAGAAGCATCTCCTGTAAAAAAAGACCATATTGTTTGTATTCCCTCCCAAATAGTAGTGCCTACAGTCGCCAATGTTTCAAAGAACCCTTCAAAGGGCTTCAAGAAACCTTCAGCGAATCCCTGTACTGCCGTCCAAAATATTTTAACGAAAGCCCCAATAGCCACTAGTGCTAAGATAGTTATAATAAAAAAGTTAAATGCCTTACTTAACACTACCTTTAGTAACTGCCCTACTCCGAAATATAATCCCTTGGCCTTTTTCGTCCAATCTATTCCTTTTAGGAATTTACCTACCTTTTTTCCACGCTCAACTTGTTTTTCAATAAAGGGAATAACTTGGTCGCCACGCTTACTAAAGCCTTCACTAGCCCGTTTTTTAACACCAGCATCTAGAGTTTCTAAAGTTCTGCCATAAGGTGCGGCTTGGGCCATACTCGCAACGCCCTTTGCGCCACTTAACATGCCGCCCAACCCTTTAGCAAAATTAGGCATTTTTATTTTAGATAGGCCTTTGAAACTTTTACCCAAGAGAGAATTCCTATCCATCATTGCCCCTATAGTTTTATCGTAAATTTTACCTGTTGTCATAAAGGTTACATTTATTTTATTCAATACCGAATATGCGCCCCTAAAAGAATAGACCACTCTTCTCATAAACGAAGTAGAAGATTTCTGACTAGTCATGAACCTTTCAACGGCCTTACCCATTTTGGTTAATATTCCTTCATATTTTAGAGAAACATTTGATAATTCACCAAGGGTTTTCTTAGTATTTAGAAGAGGGTCGATGGCCATAATATCACTTCGCTTTTTTGGTCTGCTTCTCCAATTCTTCTGCCTTCATCTCTTCTACTATTCCATGAATCATTAACATTTCTTGTACTAATTTTGCTGGCATCTGATATACTTCTAATGGACTTATCCCTAACGCTTGTGCTAAGGTGTAAACTATTATGAGGCTTGCCGTAGAAGTGTCTCCTTTACCACTTCTAACTGCTCGCCTCAATTTTCGTTTTTTTCCTCATCCCCCGACATCATCTCAAAAGGATTAGGTAGAACTTCTTTTATTTGATTCCCTACAAAGGGAGTGAGTCTAATTAAATCAACTGCGGATAGACTTGGTTCAGTTTTCTCAATGAAATTCTCAACCATATACTTATACATAGAATTTAAATCAATATCCATTGATTGATTCTTTGCGTCGATTTTCATTAAGGAATTAACGGCCCTTTCTACTTCTAGCCAAGTCGGTTCCTTAATCCAAATCTTTAGGTATTCGTCACTATCCGGTGCTACTTGAATCCAGTGGCACTTTGCTTCTGTGAGTGCAAACATTACACTCTTGTTACTTACTATTTTTTTGTTTAACATATCTTCCACCTACTAAACCAACAAACGAACAAACGGTGTTGGTGGAATATCATTCTGTAGTTTCTTCTTTAACTACCTCTTTCTTTGGTCGGCCCTTTTTCTTAGGAGCCTTGAGTTTTTCTGCCATAATTTTTCTCTTAGTATATTTATCCAAGAAAATCACCCCTGTAGAATCCAATGTGTTTTTACTGTGCATTCCTTCAAATCTCTAGGCCTTACCATTGCTTCAACAGTAATTGGCCCTTTGTCATCCGGTATTGTAAAGTTTGCACTTTCTAGGAAATAGTTCTTGAAGGAGATATTAATTTCTTCTCCATTTGCCTTATCAAATTGTAAATCAATCTGTGCATCAGTGTTAAAGTTTGTTCCATTTGTAACTACGCTAGTTCCTGTGTTTTCATTTCTATTGAACAATTCCTCAAAGAGTAAATCATCTGTAACTAAAGCAGTAAATGATAATTCGTATCCTCTATTTGACGGAATAGCATCTTGAATAGAATTATTTCCTACACCAATAAATCTCTTTTCTTGTAGATTGTTATTAATTGTCAAAGTCATATTTGTAACCTTTAGGAACTGTTGTCCGAATAGACTAAAGGAACCTCTTGAGAAAAAGAATGGCTCTAGGAATTCATCTGTTTCAAAGTTAAACAAATCAGTATTGGTAGGTCCTGCACCACCTCTAGATTCGTATGCTTCATTTTGTTCTAACTTGTGAACAGTTCTTGTCATTAAGTCAAGAGTCATTTTAACTTCTTCATTTTCGTTTGCGGTCATAGTAAAAGTATTGACTCTATTTCCTCTTGCGATTCTTACGAAGTTTAGGTCTTCTAAATTAGAAGAAGTATCTGTTAAGTTTTCAGAACCACTAACTAGTTTGCTGATAGATTGTTCTAGTGCAAAGGAAGGTAAGTCTTCTCCATTTGCTTCATCAAATGTATATGTAATATCTTTAGTTATTGAAGCAGAAGTAGTAGGAACATCTAATTTTAAGCAGGCGGTTCTATCATCTAAGAATTTTACAAGAGGAGGAGTAAGTGTAGTAGATTGTGTTCCTGTTGTAGAATAAGAGGTCTTGTAGAAAATTGGCCCCTGTTCTAAATGATTAGAAGTGCTTACTGCCCCCCCTGCTCCACCATTAGTGTCAATATATACATCACCTGCCACATTTGCTACAACTTGTGTTCCATCTGCTACTGGATTAGTAGCGATAGCATCTAACTCTACAGTGGTGCATTTTCCTAAAGCATAATATAACCAAGTTCCATGATTTGCAACAACATTCAAGTTTCCTCCACTTGCAGTTTCAATTCCCTTGTATTGGTAAGTATAGTTTCTTGAACCGCCAAGAGAAAGATTTGTTTGTTTTACTTCAACTTCTACATTTGGAAATTCTGCACTTTCTAAAATTCCTAGCCAATTATCCGCATTTAATCTTTTAACTGCTCCATTAGCACCACCAACATTAGGCGCACCGTAGCCTCTAATTACTACAAAATCTCCCGAAACAGGGGTTCTGCAAGCAGGGGAAATAGTAATAGTGCTTGCATCATTTTCTGAAATAGTATGTGAAGATAGAGGAGTTGTAGTTCCTGTTGCATATAAATCTAAAATGCAACCAACATACAAATTATTTACCATTTTATATTTACCTTGAAAATCTCCATGAGTATTCAAAATTGTTGTAGAACTTCCCGAAGTTTGTATTTCGATATACAAATCTGTTTCCGGCACTAATGATAATGTTGCACCGCTTCCTAAAAATATGTCTGTGTTTGTCATGTTCTTCCTCTCCCTTACTTACTTACTATGGGACCGAGAGTGCGAATCGTTTTGCTTCTATGCTAATCTTATATCCGAAAATTCTTTTCTTCCTGTCATTTGATTCGTTTCTAGCCCCAACAAAAATCTGATTAAATCTAGAACCGTCGCTCGCAGTATATCCGGTACGCTTCCCCTCAAGCACATGACGAGTAATCAAGTATAAAGCCCTTAGCCTATCTTTGCCAAAGTCAGCGTCCGTTCCGGCTCTTTCATCTTGAACATGTCGAATGTGAATTGTAAACGAATAACTTTCGTTGCGTACATCATAATGTACTGTCGGATAATCTACAGTTTGACTATCTTCAAAAATGACAATTAAATCTTTTAATGATAAATCGTATCGACTTCCACGGTTTGCTTCCATACTTCGAATGTCGATTATATTTGGTAATTTGTCCTTTTGGAAAAAGGCGGGAGTTGCGACTGCTTTGTTAGGTGCGATTGTTTTGTGGTTGTTTGGCATTCCTGTAATTATGCCGTTGATAATTTTAGGGGCATTGTTTATGTTCGGTAAATGGTTCTTGAATAATTTCAAAAAGGTAGTTCCCTTTATGGCTAATGGTGGTGTTTCATCGGGCGGAATGGCGGTTGTTGGAGAAAGAGGGCCGGAGTTAGTTAGTCTGCCTAGGGGTAGCAGGGTACATTCTAATTCTGCTAGTAAGAAAATGGCCGGAGGCGGAACTACTATCGTAAATAATATTACAATCAATGCTAGAGATACTTCAGATGGAGAAATGAGAAGAATAGCAGATAAAATAAGTAGCATGGTAAATAATAAAATTAACAGGTCTACATCTAGTAGAACTTTGGGGTGATTAAATGAGTTATGTATATCTAAAAACTAAAGCCAACAAAAACAGTCTAACAGAAAATGTAATCCCTCTAAATGTTACTAGCGTTAGTATTTCTACTGATAAACAAATACCTTCTCTTCCGGTTCCAGTAAGCGGTTTAACTTTTGGAGAAGCGACTACTGCGGCTTTGGATTTAGGAATGTCTAGTAAAACCATTATCCTTCAAGGTTTTATTATGCCCGCTTCTCTTACTAAAGTTGGTAGTGGGGGGCATGATAAGGGGGCGTTAAATTATACTGCTCATGAAATCGCACAAATGATTGCATCCGGAGTAGATTCTACAGGAGTCGCCGAACACCAAGCATTTGATGAATTAGTCTTTTTGATTCCTTCTAAAGTTAATGAGAATTTTGCACAAGTTACAGAAAGAAATATTCCTTGGACTTTCCATTCTAGAGGAGAATCTAATAGGCTAGATAATTATATGGTTCCTATTCCTTCTGCCTTTCCAACTTCTTCTACTTCGGACGGAGTTAAAGGATTTATTAGACAGTTCGGTTGTGATTTTACTTCCGATACTGTAGAAGTTTCATTTAATATGCAATTCGAAGTAGCCACAGTATTCCCTTGAGGTGATTAAATGTATGAGATACTTACAGGAAAACAACGGGCGTTGGTTTTTCCTGTTATGTGTAACGGACATGTTAAGATAGGCTACAGTGACAATGTAGCAGATACCGGAGGAGATTCTTCTACTGCAAACGATGTAGCCTACGGATTGTGGGCGCATGAAGATTCATTTACCTTTGAATCAATAATTACGCCATATGAAATAAACGGTCATGGCACTTATTCTTCAAGAACCCGCCCAACATATAGTAGTAACAAAGTTATGCCAGCACTTTCTCAATCGGTCTATACTGCCGGAAATGAAGTCAATTACCAAAGTGAAAAATATCTTTCAAGAACTGCTAGATTAACACACGAAATGATGTTATTTTATAATACTAATTTTCAAATATCTTTAGTTAATTCTACTTTACATAACGAAAACGAACCTGCTAGATATAAGATTAGAGTTAGACTAAAGTTAGGAAGTAGTACTGAAACTTATACTACTGATGAAATAATTTTACCTGCTAGAAACGGTAGGCAATTTACTCATACAAATGGCATATTTGTAGATGCAGATGGCAGAAAAAAATACAAAAAGGTTGCTACCATTTCTAGTCATAGCGGAACTAATTTCACCACAAGCGAAGCCGCAGATTTGTTTGCGGGCAATAAGCAAGAAGTGTTTATTGTTAGTGGCGGGGAGATTGTTTCGCTAGGCACAATTAATACTCTAGGAGGCTCTACTGGAAGTCAATCTGTTGTACTAACTAGTGCCTATTCTACTAGCATAGATAATGGAACTAATCTATATATTAAAGATGAACAAATGGCAATTTATACTGAAGATACTTTTCACATTGCATGTACTTTTAATTCTTCTAATAGAAAATTAAGTATTTTCTTTAACGGTAGAAACATTAAAACAGATACCCATTCTACAGATGCTACTTTTTCATTTGCTAGGGAAGATTCCTATATAGGGGCGAATGGTACAGGGGCTACGGGTGCTGGTTCTGCAACCACAAATAAACAATTCATGGGAGAGATTCACGAAATGTCTATGATGAATGTCGCTAGGAAGGAATTCAAAGGAGTGTTTAATCTCCTACCTAATTTTGACAATACATTATTTTACTTTAGATTCGAAGAGGTGGACTTATGAGCGATAGGCTAAATATTCTTTCTACTGGAAAATGGAAGGAATATTATAACGGTTTTAGTGGAATTGCTAGTGGTTCTACTGCTACAGTTACTTCTGTGGGTACAACTAATCTAACCGTAGGAATGAAAGTTACAGGACATTCTAATATCCCAGAAAATACTTTCATTAAGAGTATTGATAGTAGTAGCCAAATAACTTTGAGTAAAGCGACAACAGGTTCCGTAGGAAGTGGGTGGAACTATACTCCGGTAAATTATGATGTACCGACAAATCCTCATATGAACTTAGCAAAGAGTTTGTCCTCTACAGATAGACTTTACACAGGAATTTTTGGAAGTGATAGTAATACCAGTTTAGAATTTAGAGAAGTAGGTACATCTACTGCTAATACAGAAAGAGAAAACTTAGCGAATACTGAAGGATATAGAATAAAATGTTATGATGCTCAAAGTGGAGAGGGATTCCAATTAATTGACGCTACTTCCAATTATAGCGATTCCGACTTCACGAATTATCATTATTTTGTTTTATTACATTCGGATGATAAGAACTTGCATCACTTTGCTAAAGTAACTCAAGTTACTAGTGGCGATATTGCGGGAGACTCTTTTGAATTTGAGCCGAGATTAGGGGAAGAAATCTCTAGAGGAACTAAGTTTATGCTATTTAAGGGACCAGCAAAAACTACCTATCCTTTAGCCATATCTGCTGGAATTAAAATGGATTTACAATTTGATTTACATGTTTCCCGTCCTTTATTTTACTTCTTTGATGAGTCTATGGATAAAGATGGGCAATTAAATCATGAAACTAAATATTATTCTTATTGTCAAACAACTAATTCTAGTGGGGTGGTCGATTTAGATGCAGGTATAACAACTACTTTCTTAACAACTACATCTTATGCAGAAGACATTGTGGACTATAGTAGATACAATTTAAGAGCCACTGTTGTAGATAATCTAAAAACTTTAGATGCACCTCAAACTAATACTTCTAATGAAGCACATACTGTTCACGCTCTAGATTTCACAGACTACGATAAAGCATTTCCTAATGCTAGAAGAGATGACGACGATGACCATACAACTTTACAATTTAGGGGACCAAGAAGATATTTACATTACAAGTATTCTCCCGATAAATCTAATGAAGTGTTTGGCGTTTTCGATAATATTATCTATGAGTCCTACGGACAAAGAGGAGGATATGCAGAAACCAAAGTCGCAGATATGTTTAGAATCCAAAATAAAAAAATTGCAGAAAATGAATCGTATAGAATTAGACATAAGGTACATCGTGCATCTTTGGATGATTGGTTCGATTTAGATGTGGAGGTTCTTTCTGCTTCTTCTCCTACCTACACTTTTACTACAGACTATGATTTAGGAGATTTTTTGAATGCCAATGACGAAATTAAGATTGGAAATACGCTATTTATTATAAATTCTATTGGAACATTTACTGCGGCTACAGGAACAACTCCGGCAAGCCAACCTATTACCCTTAAAACAAACACAAATAAATATCATAAAACTGATGGAGTTTCAGGAGAATTTTTATTCTCATCTGACCCAACTATTTCTGTAGGAGATAAGTTATATCGTAGGGCGTTTAATAGGGCCGATGGAACTATTTTAACCGATTTCCCTCTCGTTCCTAACCGATATGATAACTTATTTATTAATTTAATTTCAGATGACTTTTCTTTTATACGGGCAACAGTCACAAATGTAGATAGTGAAAAGAAATTAATGACTTTGGCTTTTACCAATAAAAGTTACGGTACAGGGGCTAATAGTGCCTTGGATTGGATAAGCGGAGATTACCAAATCGAAATAGAAAAGTTCAATGGTACGATTGAAAATATAAACTATTATCAAGAAAGCGGTCAGAGAATTATAGATATAAGCGGGAGGAATGGTTATAGTAAGTTGCTTTCTCCGGCAGTAAATAGAAATACACTACACTCTCAGGATATTATCTATTCTAGTAATAGTCCCTATAATAAATTAGAAGGAGTCGGTGGTCTAGCCGCAAATATAGTAACCTGTTCCTTTGATTCTAAGACAGTAGATTTTAGTTTCGACCATAATTGGCCTACAGATTCCGATAGTGTGGGAATAGGAAAACATCTTTTCATTAAGCATGCTGAACATGGAACTTTTTCTTACATAGGAAAAATAAGTAGTGTAAATACCACTAGACGAGTTAGTTTGGAAAATTATTCTTTGGCTGAAAGCAGTACCGTTCCGACAGTAAATGATTTTGGATGGTATGCTAGCACCAAGCACTATGTTTTCAACAAAGCCCTTTCTACCAATTCGTTTCAAAATACAAGTACAGACTTAATGGCAACTTCTAACAAAGGATTGATTTTTGAAAGTGGTCAAACTCTCACTAGTACAGGCGCAGAATCGACTACATTAATAGGAACTTCTGCTAGTGATGATTCTAGAGCATTAGGATATTATATGAGCGATTCAGTCAAAATGGCAAACGATTCTACTTTTCAAGTAAGACTTAATGATAATGCGCCTAGTAAAACATATCAAGACTTCGATACAATAAATACACTAATTGACTTTTCAATATTGAGTATTAAAAGTTCAGATAATCAAACCTTAGTAGAGATTGCGCCACATATCCCTTTAACTCTAGGAAGAGTGGATATTAACTACGCCAATACCCAAGATACTACTTTTTCAACTACTACTTTAGGGACTTGTTCTGTTGGTACTATAGGAAATAGATACTTGACTATTGATAAAGATAGTAGTAGTGAATCTTTATCTACAACTTCTAATCCTAGAAAGTATCACAATCAGCCGGTTTATGCTGGCAGTACATACATAGGTAAGTTTGTAATGTCTACTTTACATACCGACCATGATACAATCTACCTATATTTGGATAAGCCATTGTCTATAACTACTACAGGACTAACCATTAATGTGTTAGGAGAGATTACTTCTGAATCAGGACTTTCTGTTGATTTCGGAGAAAGTAAAAAACTAACTCACGAACTATCTTTGTTGAATGCGGGACATTTACATACGGGAAAAATAATCTGTAGTTTAAGCCCACATATAGCAACGGATTCGATAAATAAAACTGTTCCCCTAAACTACAGACTTTACTATGGAACTATGGATGAAGAACATACTTCTTCGGAAAAGTTTGGCTCTCCTTACTTTAGAATAATTAATTTAGAAAGGGGGAATTATAATAGAATTACTCGACCTATTACCACAGATATAGAAGAGGTTTCTAAATACTATTTAGAAAAGGTAAGTAAGGTTCCATATTATGCTTCAACATACAAATTTAATTTAGGATATGAAGTTACAGATAGCCACATTACAGGAGTTGGAAAAACCGGAAATAATACAGATAACCATTCTCTAATAGAATCTAGAGGATTTACTAGCGTTTATGGGTCTAGATTCTTTGATACAGAAGTACATGTTAAAAACACAAGCGCACAAAGAACCTTTTTCACATACGACCCAACCATAACCAATACTTACGAAAATACTTTCATTAGTAAAGACTATATTCACCAAATTGATTACAAAGTCGCTAGAATGTTTTTATTTTCTACTTGTGATTTATTACCATATTCTTCTAAGAGATATGATAGTTTAATGTATGGCTCTCAAACTAGAGATATTTCAAATTATAATTTATTTACTTTAGAGCAACCGATAGAAACTTCATCTTCAGATACTAAAGAAACGACACTTGGTAAAACTAATACATTAACACTGAATGATAGTAACTACTCTTCCGCTTCTATTATCTCTGCGGATAGAACTATTTCAGAGTTGAAGAGATTTTCTATAATGAGATTGACTGAAGTTGTATTCGATTGGGCCTTTAACCAAATAGACCCCGAAAATATAATTAGTAAAGATAGGGTTTTGCCTAAATTTAATTATACCGGATATGATTTTGATTCTTTATCCACTTTATTCACAGTTACGGGAGAAGTTGCTACAGGAAATTATCAAGATTATACAGTTACAGGTTGCTCTTATAATAACGGAACTACAATAACCCATTCTTCTAACACTTCCATAAAAGCGGGGATGCCGGTTAGTGGTGACGGAATACCAACAGGTGCGACTATTGCTAGTATTACTGATGCTACACATTTTGAATTATCAGACACTACTACGGGAGGAAGTAAATCCGGCGAAACTCTAACTTTCGGTTCTTATATTCTAACAAGTACTTCCACTAACCCTAATACTTTGACAGGACAAAGAGAAATTATTGTAGATTCTAACGGTAGATATATTGGGGAAGTGGCGGCTACAGAAGGAAGCGGTAGTAGTTGGAAAATAGTTCTAATGGATAAGGCTAGAAAAACAGATGGGACTAACTACTTCGCAGGTAGTTTATTTTCATTAGGGGCTATGAGAACTGCTGGTGCTTCTACTAATTTAGTTACTACTGTAACCGGACATGGTAAAGAAGATACCTTTGCAGTATATGATAAAGAAATCCAAATGCTAAAGAGTGCAGTTATGTATGGGGCGGGAAGTTCAAGTTTCGCTTGGCTGACTTTTGACTTATATGGTGAAAGTGGTTCTTCTTGGTATTCGGAACACGGTCAAAGTTTAGGAAATTATGGTTCTACTGCCCCCTATGCACCGACAAGCGGTTCACTAGCGGGTGCTAGATTAGCAAATACATTCTTCCCCATTTCTTTTCCTGTAGCAACTGATACTGAAATAATGGATAGTACATCTACTGTAATTAGCGACCACCCTTCTAAAATATTTGAACTAATAGATGATATTAGCACTACTGCTACTAGTAGTGCGCCTAGCGGGGTAGATGTAACTATGAATGGTTTCTTACCCATTTTCTTAGATAGATTCGATATCGAAGATGGGGGAGGAACTAAGGTTTCAAAGGGTACGGTGGGTGCGCCAATTGATAGCCTTAACAAATATAATTTAAGTTCTACCAAAAGTTCTTTTGTAGGGCTTGGACTTCTACATGACTTTGCTTCTTTCAAAGATGGCGTAACTAATTCAGTATTTACTTATGATAAAGATGCAGACGGAGTAATGATAGGATTCAAACCTAGATTATACATCGAGGACGGTGATGCGGCGGATAACGATATAGCGGCTGGAAATCAAACCGTAACTTATGTTACCTTTGATTTAACCGAGTCAGATATTACAACTATAGATTATTGGGATGATGATGCCGGAGGAAACACGGAGGACTTTGCTAAAATAAATAGAACTAGTTTAAGATTGATGAATGATTTAACGGGTTGTTATTTAGTTTCAGAAAAGGGAAAATATTACGATGATAGTTTTGCAGTTCAAAACCAAAGTTACCTGTACGCTAACAATCCCTCAATAAATGAGCAAACTCCGGACTATATTTATTATGTTATTTCACATGAGATAGATACTACCGATACTACAGAAACCCACATTCTTACTTTAGATACGGGGTCTGTTATAGGTCATGGATTTTATAGAATCATGCAACCCAATCATGTTTGTTTTTACGATTTCTCCCCAAAGAAAATTAGACTTAATACTTTATCTTCGGAATATACTAAGGTTAGCGGAGAAGATAATTGTTATACTCCTTCTGAAATTAATTCATATTTAGTTAGAAATAAGTCCGGAGATAGATATTTTGAACGCTATCCGAATACCGGAGGAAAAGAATTTTCGGATATAAGATTAGCATAGAAGCAAAACGATTCGCACTCTCGGTCCCATAGTAAGTAAGTAAGGGAGAGGAAGAACATGACAAACACAGACATATTTTTAGGAAGCGGTGCAACATTATCATTAGTGCCGGAAACAGATTTGTATATCGAAATACAAACTTCGGGAAGTTCTACAACAATTTTGAATACTCATGGAGATTTTCAAGGTAAATATAAAATGGTAAATAATTTGTATGTTGGTTGCATTTTAGATTTATATGCAACAGGAACTACAACTCCTCTATCTTCACATACTATTTCAGAAAATGATGCAAGCACTATTACTATTTCCCCTGCTTGCAGAACCCCTGTTTCGGGAGATTTTGTAGTAATTAGAGGCTACGGTGCGCCTAATGTTGGTGGTGCTAATGGAGCAGTTAAAAGATTAAATGCGGATAATTGGCTAGGAATTTTAGAAAGTGCAGAATTTCCAAATGTAGAAGTTGAAGTAAAACAAACAAATCTTTCTCTTGGCGGTTCAAGAAACTATACTTACCAATACAAGGGAATTGAAACTGCAAGTGGAGGAAACTTGAATGTTGTTGCAAATCATGGAACTTGGTTATATTATGCTTTAGGAAAATGCACCACTGTAGAGTTAGATGCTATCGCTACTAATCCAGTAGCAGATGGAACACAAGTTGTAGCAAATGTGGCAGGTGATGTATATATTGACACTAATGGTGGAGCAGGGGGGGCAGTAAGCACTTCTAATCATTTAGAACAGGGGCCAATTTTCTACAAGACCTCTTATTCTACAACAGGAACACAATCTACTACACTTACTCCTCCTCTTGTAAAATTCTTAGATGATAGAACCGCCTGCTTAAAATTAGATGTTCCTACTACTTCTGCTTCAATAACTAAAGATATTACATATACATTTGATGAAGCAAATGGAGAAGACTTACCTTCCTTTGCACTAGAACAATCTATCAGCAAACTAGTTAGTGGTTCTGAAAACTTAACAGATACTTCTTCTAATTTAGAAGACCTAAACTTCGTAAGAATCGCAAGAGGAAATAGAGTCAATACTTTTACTATGACCGCAAACGAAAATGAAGAAGTTAAAATGACTCTTGACTTAATGACAAGAACTGTTCACAAGTTAGAACAAAATGAAGCATACGAATCTAGAGGTGGTGCAGGACCTACCAATACTGATTTGTTTAACTTTGAAACAGATGAATTCCTAGAGCCATTCTTTTTCTCAAGAGGTTCCTTTAGTCTATTCGGACAACAGTTCCTAAAGGTTACAAATATGACTTTGACAATTAATAACAATCTACAAGAAAAGAGATTTATTGGTGTAGGAAATAATTCTATTCAAGATGCTATTCCGTCAAATAGAGGATACGAATTATCATTTACTGCTTTAGTTACAGATGATTTACTCTTTGAGGAATTGTTCAATAGAAATGAAAACACAGGAACTAGCGTAGTTACAAATGGAACAAACTTTAACACTGATGCACAGATTGATTTACAATTTGATAAGGCAAATGGAGAAGAAATTAATATCTCCTTCAAGAACTATTTCCTAGAAAGTGCAAACTTTACAATACCGGATGACAAAGGGCCAATTACTGTTGAAGCAATGGTAAGGCCTAGAGATTTGAAGGAATGCACAGTAAAAACACATTGGATTCTACAGGGGTGATTTTCTTGGATAAATATACTAAGAGAAAAATTATGGCAGAAAAACTCAAGGCTCCTAAGAAAAAGGGCCGACCAAAGAAAGAGGTAGTTAAAGAAGAAACTACAGAATGATATTCCACCAACACCGTTTGTTCGTTTGTTGGTTTAGTAGGTGGAAGATATGTTAAACAAAAAAATAGTAAGTAACAAGAGTGTAATGTTTGCACTCACAGAAGCAAAGTGCCACTGGATTCAAGTAGCACCGGATAGTGACGAATACCTAAAGATTTGGATTAAGGAACCGACTTGGCTAGAAGTAGAAAGGGCCGTTAATTCCTTAATGAAAATCGACGCAAAGAATCAATCAATGGATATTGATTTAAATTCTATGTATAAGTATATGGTTGAGAATTTCATTGAGAAAACTGAACCAAGTCTATCCGCAGTTGATTTAATTAGACTCACTCCCTTTGTAGGGAATCAAATAAAAGAAGTTCTACCTAATCCTTTTGAGATGATGTCGGGGGATGAGGAAAAAAACGAAAATTGAGGCGAGCAGTTAGAAGTGGTAAAGGAGACACTTCTACGGCAAGCCTCATAATAGTTTACACCTTAGCACAAGCGTTAGGGATAAGTCCATTAGAAGTATATCAGATGCCAGCAAAATTAGTACAAGAAATGTTAATGATTCATGGAATAGTAGAAGAGATGAAGGCAGAAGAATTGGAGAAGCAGACCAAAAAAGCGAAGTGATATTATGGCCATCGACCCTCTTCTAAATACTAAGAAAACCCTTGGTGAATTATCAAATGTTTCTCTAAAATATGAAGGAATATTAACCAAAATGGGTAAGGCCGTTGAAAGGTTCATGACTAGTCAGAAATCTTCTACTTCGTTTATGAGAAGAGTGGTCTATTCTTTTAGGGGCGCATATTCGGTATTGAATAAAATAAATGTAACCTTTATGACAACAGGTAAAATTTACGATAAAACTATAGGGGCAATGATGGATAGGAATTCTCTCTTGGGTAAAAGTTTCAAAGGCCTATCTAAAATAAAAATGCCTAATTTTGCTAAAGGGTTGGGCGGCATGTTAAGTGGCGCAAAGGGCGTTGCGAGTATGGCCCAAGCCGCACCTTATGGCAGAACTTTAGAAACTCTAGATGCTGGTGTTAAAAAACGGGCTAGTGAAGGCTTTAGTAAGCGTGGCGACCAAGTTATTCCCTTTATTGAAAAACAAGTTGAGCGTGGAAAAAAGGTAGGTAAATTCCTAAAAGGAATAGATTGGACGAAAAAGGCCAAGGGATTATATTTCGGAGTAGGGCAGTTACTAAAGGTAGTGTTAAGTAAGGCATTTAACTTTTTTATTATAACTATCTTAGCACTAGTGGCTATTGGGGCTTTCGTTAAAATATTTTGGACGGCAGTACAGGGATTCGCTGAAGGTTTCTTGAAGCCCTTTGAAGGGTTCTTTGAAACATTGGCGACTGTAGGCACTACTATTTGGGAGGGAATACAAACAATATGGTCTTTTTTTACAGGAGATGCTTCTTTAGGCGATATGATTTTTGCAGTATTAGATATTTTAGCGTCTATAATTAAAGTTACTTTAGAATTTGGGTTGAGAGTTATAGGGGCATTGGTGCTTGGAATAATTTCTGCGGGAGAGGCTTTAGTAGTCAAAGTAACAGATTGGTTTGGTAATTTGTCCTTTTGGAAAAAGGCGGGAGTTGCGACTGCTTTGTTAGGTG
>CAACVD010000810.1_pt1 | contig 15104 bp, 12 predicted proteins | sample 2381771 | NCBI WGS metagenome assembly CAACVD01 (sample SAMEA5211965, study PRJEB30684) | marine metagenome | biome: Marine; feature: Epipelagic; material: Water | collected 2015-10-15 | depth 15 m | reverse complement strand
GACAAGAGAAAGTTTGGGATATAAAGTCTGCAAGTGAGTGGGCATACAAGTTTAAATACACTGGTTACGGTGGATATGAAAAGATCAAAGAAGATGATCCATTTGGATACATCATGCAAGGTCATCTGTACGGAGAAGCAACTGGGTTGCCGTTTGGTGGGTGGATAGTTATAAACAAATCAAGTGGAGAAGTTGCTGTTGTTGAAGCACCTGAGTGGCAAGGACATGACAGAAAAGAATATTTAGCTGATGCTAAGAAAAGAATTAAAGTATTGACCGATGAGTCATTAGAGTTCAAAGTACCATTCAAGGATGTGTTTGAAACATATAAGCTAGATGGACAAGAGGTAAGAACTGGAAATAAAGTATTACCCAAGCCTTGTACTATGTGTAGTTTTAAGGCACACTGTTGGAAAGATGCAGTATTACATGATAAGGTAACATCAAAGGCTAAACAGCCACCACAAGTGTGGTATTCTAAGTTGAAGAAGAAAGCATTGTAATGTCAATTATTTATGTACATCAATTTCACATAGATCTTTTAGGATTAAACGAGGACTTGTACCACGTTTATATAGACTCCCATGTGGAGACTGGGGGTGGGAGAGATATTGTTTTTTTACGTCAACATGAAAGAGGTATTCCCCTTACTCTTCGTGAAAACTTTTCAGACAATGGAACTCTCACCTCTCTCACTGAACAACGAGATATAGTAAAGGTAGAAAATGAATTTCAAACAATACGTTATGTTAGCGATCAAGGTAAAGTAGTATGCCTTCCGATACTTCACTTAACAAAAGAGATACCTATTTTAGAAAAACAATCCCCCAAACTGGCAGGGTACGTAAAAAAACGGCTACAATCACTAGGGTTGAAAAAGAATATATGAAACGATTACGATTTAGATCACGGTTCGAGTTGCAACTTGCAAAAGGTTTGGCTGATAACAAAGTCAAGTTTGAGTACGAATCCAAGAAGTTTTTGTATGTGCCGAAGCCAAGAACTTACACACCTGATTTCTATCTAGTCGAGAGTGATATCTACATAGAAGCAAAAGGTCACCTAGATAAGGCAGACCGAGTGAAGATGGCTTTGGTCAAGCAACAACACAAGGATCTCGATATACGATTTGTTTTTATGAACGCACGTAATAAAATTTACAAAGGTAGTAAAACAACCTATGCTGACTGGTGTCTTAAGCATGACTTCAGGTGGGCAGAAAAGTCAATACCTGTGGAGTGGTTTAAAAATGGATGAAGATGAGATAAGAGAATTTGTAAAGCAAATGGATTTAAAGAAAGGTCATTACTACATCATACTTACCGATGTAGGAGATGATAAATTTAAGATGCACGCATACGATACAACTGGCAACAAGTACGAAAACGAGATGGATCACAGCGTTGGATCAATTATACATGAGGGTCTTGTAGGGATACTTACTGGTAAAAGTGAAGAGGTATTTAACTTTGGTATGTCAGAACTTGCCTTTAACTATACAAGCAAAAGAATATTTGGTGAGGTACTCGATGAAGAGGGTAATAAAATAAAATACAAAGATAATGTAATTAAAGTTGATTTTGGCAAAAAGTAATGTTAGGACATATAGATTACATGAGGAAAAGAATGAAAGAAGAACAAGCTAATATGCAATCAGATAATTTAGATATGGTAAACAATCCTGCACACTATAATGAAGCAACTATTGAAACCATAGACGTAATTGAATCCGTCACACAAGATGGATTTGAATCATATCTTCAAGGCAACATTTTAAAATATATATGCAGATACAAATATAAAAATGGTGTAGAAGATTTGGAAAAAGCACGGTGGTATTTAAACCGTTTAATTGAAACAGTAGAAAAAGGGGAAAAGAATGTCGTCTAACATGTTACCAACATCCTACCAAGAGTTCATACACAAATCTAGATATGCTCGTTGGCTCGAAGAAGAGGGAAGAAGAGAAAACTGGGGTGAAACAGTTTCTCGGTATGTAGATTTTATGGAAGAAGCTTTGTTGGAAAAGCACAACTACAAAATTAAAAAAGGCGATAAGCAAGCCATTGAAGAATATATAACTAATCTAAGCGTCATGCCATCCATGAGAGCATTGATGACTGCAGGACCTGCACTAAAGCGAGATAACGTTTGTGGTTATAACTGTAGTTATCTGCCAGTAGATAGTCCACGATCTTTCGATGAAGCTATGTACATTCTTATGTGTGGCACTGGTGTAGGTTTCAGCGTTGAACGAGAGAACGTTGATAAGCTACCTGTCATTAGCGAAAACATGCAACAATCTGACGTTGTTATTGTTGTGGAAGACAGTAAAGCAGGGTGGGCAAAAGCATTTCGTGAGCTTGTGGCTTTACTCTATTCAGGAATGATACCGTCTTGGGATGTATCTAAGATACGCCCTGCAGGTGCAAAGCTGAAGATTATGGGTGGGAGAGCATCAGGACCTGATCCTCTTGTTAACTTATTTAAGTTCACTATCGATAAATTCAAGGCCGCAAAGGGAAGAAAGTTATTTCCAGTGGAGTGTCACGATATCATGTGTAAGGTTGGAGAGGTTGTAGTTGTAGGTGGTGTTAGGAGATCTGCATTGATCAGTCTATCTAACTTGAACGATGACCAAATGGCTCATGCTAAAACTGGACAGTGGTGGGAGAATGAAGGACAAAGATCTTTAGCCAACAACTCTGTAGCATATAAAGGCAAACCAAGTATGGAAACCTACATGAGAGAGTGGTTAGCTTTGTATGAGTCAAAGTCAGGCGAACGTGGTATGTTCAACCGTAAGGCTGCAGATGAACAAGTTGCAAAGAATGGTAGACGACAGACTGGTCACATGTGGGGTACTAATCCATGTAGTGAGATTATCCTTAGACCATATCAGTTCTGTAATCTATCAGAGGTTGTAGTTCGTGAGGGCGATGATCTGTTGAGTTTACGATCTAAGGTAAGAGTTGCAACAATCTTGGGTACGTTTCAATCCACTCTTACAGATCTAAAATATTTACGTAAGATTTGGAAAACAAATACAGAAGAAGAAAGGTTGCTTGGTGTATCATTAACTGGTATTATGGATCACGGTGTACTGTCAAAGATGACAGACTCAAAGGTTTGGTTACAGGAAATGAAACAAGTTGCAATCGATACAAACAGAGAGTACGCAGATGCTATCGGCATACCAAGAAGCTCGGCTATCACATGCGTGAAGCCAAGTGGTACAGTATCTCAACTTACTGATTCAGCGTCAGGTATACACGCTAGACACAATCCTTTTTATATAAGAACTGTGCGTGGAGATAACAAAGATCCACTCACACAGTTTATGAAAGAGGAAGGCATACCCTTTGAAGCTGATATCACAAAACCTGATAGTGTTACTGTGTTTTCGTTTCCTATGAAATCTCCTAGTGGTGCAGTCACTAGAACAGAGATGAGTGCAATAGAGCAACTAGAGTTATGGAAACTCTATGCACTTAACTGGTGTGAACACAAACCATCCGTTACTATTTCTGTAAAGGAAGAAGAGTGGATGGAAGTGGGTGCGTGGTTGTATGATAACTTTGATATTGCATCAGGGGTATCGTTCTTACCGTTCTCCGATCACACCTATCAACAAGCTCCTTATCAGGACATAGATGCAGATGAATATCTCGAATGGAATGGGCGTGTGCCAACATCACTCGACTGGACTAAGTTCTCTATGTATGAAAAGGAAGATAATACAAGTGGATCTCGTGAATTAGCATGTACTGCAGATGCCTGTGAAGTCGTGGACTTGAGTGCAAGCTAATGATAGAGATACCGATCAATGACGACTATATGAACCGTGCGAGGGAAAAAGCTTCTACTGTGGGCATATTGCAGGGAAGTATTACAGGTGGCACTAGCAACGTTGTAGGTGCGATAGGTGAGTTAGTCGTTGCTGATAGTATTAATGCAAAGCAAATAAATACATACGATTATGATCTAGTTAAGGATGGGATGCGTATAGATGTTAAGACTAAGCGTTGCAACACCAAACCGTTACCCAACTATGATTGTTCTGTAGCGTTGCATGGAACTAAACAAGATTGTGATGCGTATGTGTTTGTTCGCATACTTACAGATATGAGTAAGGCTTGGATTCTTGGTGGCATCTCCAAGCATAACTTTTACAAAGAAGCCACTCTATACAGAAAAGGGGATATTGATTATAACAACGGCTATACGTTTAAAGCCGACTGTTACAATTTACAGATAAGTCAGTTGAGTCCTTGCCATGAAATCAAAAACTAGAGCAAAGCTATTTGTGTTAGAAGCGTATTTAAATAAAGAGGGGAATGTGGAGATGAACTACGAAGCAGTCAAACCTGAAGATCTCGAACGAGAGTTGAATACTGGTTTGCCTATGTACAGTGGCACAAGTCAGGTTGCATCACTGCTCCGTTATCTTAGGAAATGTGGAGATGATATAATGAGTGGATCACGTAATTATATTTAAGACTTTCTCATAAGCTTAAAATCTTCGCCTGATATTCTTCCATCTTTGTTTTTGTCTAATTTCTTTTGTTTGCCTACGAGCATACCTTCTTTAGCTTTTTTACCTTTAAAATTTTTAATAGCTCCACCTAGATTGTAACCCATGCCAAATTTCTTTTGGTCAGTCATCATGCCCATAGCATCTGATGTCTTTGGTGTCATAGTACCTTGACCTTTATTCTTTTCAGCAAGTCCACCTAACATCATTGGTTTTCGTGGCATTGTCATACCACCACCATACATCTTTTGTGGGCGTTGTCCGTTATTGTACATTTTCATTTGGTAATCCTCTTCTTCTTTGTTTTTGTCTTTGTATATTTTGCATCTGAGTTTTAATTGCATCAGATTCTTTTTCTTGTGGAACTTCAAGAAACTCAGGAAATCTAAAATCACCAAACTTATCCCTTTCGAGAACTGGTGTTTGTCCTAGCTTTCTAAAGTTTCTTATCACGTATGTTGGTATATTTAAAACATTTCCGTGAATACCTTGTTGTTCCATAGTCTCTAAAGTATCTTTGTTGGCCGCATAAAATTTTATGAGTAAATTAAATAAACTTCTATTTGCTGCAGGATCAAGTTGTTTACCACTTCTAATGACATCTAAAAATGCTTGACCTGCTTCAGGATCATTTAGCATGGCTCTAAAAGCACTAGCACCACGCAGTCTGTATTGTTGTAGTATAGCTTCTGTTCCAACGTATCGTGCAGATATAACACCTCTCTGTATAGAATAGAATCTACTTATATAACTTTCAAGAGAGAAAGCTCGTGCAGCATTTCTTAATCCATAAATAGCTTGACCTTCTATCTTTTGTAACTCTAAAAACTCTAGCATGTTTTTATAAAACTTAGCTTTCTTTTCTCCAACTACTTTGTTAAAAGCTTTTGCTCTTGCTCCTTGTGGATTTTCAAAACCTGCAAACTTTTTTAAAGCATCTATGTCCATATCGAGATCAGGATATATTCTATTATTTGTAATATCCATAGAGTATGTACCAACGTTCTTAAAAGTTTTGTTGTCTATACCTTCCCCTATGACTTCATAAATGGCTTCTGTTATTTCGTCATCTTTTCTACCTGCTTTTTTTAAAGCATCTATAACGTTGTCTAATCTAGCTTGACCACCAGATAGTAGTAAATCTGGAAGTTGATCATCTGTGACTCTATCAACACTGTAATTTCTTAGAACGTCTTTTACTTTTTCAACATTTGTTTTAAGTTGTCTTGCTTTGGTAGTTGTGGTTTCAACTATATTTTCTATAGCTTGTTTAATTTGATCATCAGCAATTTTTATTTTTTCTTCAGCAAAATTTGTTGTATTGTAAGAATAAGCTTCGTCAAGAACATCTCTCCAATCAAAAACTCTAGTTGGTTGTCCACTCTCATCAACAAATCTAAACGCACTTGATATATTTTCAGATCGTTGTATTATTTCATTTGGTTTCAATTTAGTTATATTTCTACGTAACCACTGAGCGTAACCTGCTTGGAGAACTGCTTTAAAAGTATCTGCTTCTTTTGTTTGTGGTTTTAGCACAGAAACAAAACTTCCGTTTATAAGTTCACGATTACCTAATGCACTCATTATTTCGCCACCATAATTCAATCGTGATACTTCATCACCCATGTTAGCTACTTTGTCTAAATCTAACCATTTGTTTGTAGGTATTGTGGTGTCTAATCCTATCGCTGTTCTTTGTGCGTTACTAGGTTCTACGTACAATCTTTTCGCTCTCCAACCCATTCTATCAGAGATAGGTCCTTTGTCATAGAATCTACGTTTAAAATTAAAATAGTCATCATCAACCATTTTTAAATAATCTAAAACAGTCATTGTTTCTTCAGTATTTGTTCTTGGATTTACTGCTCTTAAACCTAATTCATTTAATTGTAACTTAGAACCATCCTCTAATTCAACTGTGAATCCACTTTTAAATGTATCGTCTGTAGATTTATCTAACTGTCTTAATTTTGCTTTTGCAGAAACATTATTAGTTCTTTCAACTAATTGTCCAAACGCAGTTCTTAATTGTCTAACCTCGTCTATAGAAAAAGGTATTATCTTTACATCTTTACCTATATTTTTACCTGCTTCTCGTACAAAATTTACTAAATTGATATCTTGAGACACGCCATCTATTAGGGTATATTTACCATTTTCTACAGAATCTTCCATGAGATTTAACATCTCTTCTTTGTAATCTTTTAAAGATTTCTGTTGTTGAGCCGCTCTGTTTATAAAAAAATTGTCTGCAGCATTTTCTAATATTTGAAATACTTTAGTTTCTTGACCTTTGTTTATGGTTGAGTTATTCAATCTGTCGATTAAAAGAGAAGAAGAATTGTCACCATCTACATCTGATTTTCTAAGAACATTAAACACTCCGTCTAATATTGATCCACCATCAGCAGTAACTTTTCCTGATATTTCTTGATTTGTTTTAGGGTTTATTAACGTTCCATTTAATCTGTTATACTTAACTTTAAAAGCTACTTGCTCATCCATGTGCTTTGATTCTAAGAGTATGGCAAATAGATCACTTGCTTCTTGCACGCCATCGTTAACTACATTTGTTGTATTCGGTAATTTAATTGGAATTTTTTTACCATCAACTTCTCTTGTTCTCAATTTGGATATGTCTACTGTTTTAGTAACTTCCTCTGCAGCTTCTTCTACAGATTTTAAACTAGTTACATCGCCTTTTGTTATGGAATCTATAGCTTTTGTTGCAACATCATCTAGAAGTTCATCTCGGTTTTTAGTTATCTGATTTATAGCTCCACCAATGTCGTCAGCGTTGTAATTTTTTATACCAAAATTAGATAGACTATGCAGAGCTTCATCCATCTTAGTTGCTACAGACGGAATATCATCTATTTCACTAACGTTTAAATTATTGTTTACATCTCCGTCTATTATACCTTTGTAGTATTTAGCACCATATTTTTCTATTATATTTATATCATTAGTTAATTGTGCTATATTTGCTTCAGAGTATTCAGTAGCACTTTTTACCATGTTAAAAAATCTTTGAGACCCACCAGATAAGTTTTTGCCATCCATTGCCTGCATAACATTTCTTAATTCACCCACAAGTCTCTTTTGATTTTCTATGTTTTCTGTCAAAGCTTGTATAACAGAGCCTTTACGCAAAGAGCTTTCTTTTATTAAATGTCTACCACTTTCTTCTGCTAGATGTAAAATACTTAATCCCATTATGGCATTCAACGGAGTTTGCACTACCTCTAAAGGCACACCGTTTGCTACTAATTCATCTTGCACCTGCATGAATTTTGCACCTCTAGCATATATCATCTCTTGTAGCTTTGGATCAAAAGTGTTAATTAATTTAGCAAACCTTGTTAGGTTTTGTTTTGTTCCTAACTTTGGTGTCATTCTTATAACTGATTTATAAGCTTCACCTATGTTATCAAAACCACCTATAGCCAATCCTACCATTAAACCTATAAACTCGAAGAAAGTAGGATCGCCACCTCCCTCTTGACCCATCTGCCCTGTTGCAGCGGCTCCTAAAATCATATAATTATCTACTTTTCTAATCTCTCTTAGGAATCTAGGTTCACTTGCCTTTGCAATTACACCCATAATATCTTTTACATTTTTTGCATCTTGTAGTTCTAATGTTTTAAGTCGTTCTTTAAGTTTAGGAACTGCCTTTGATGTTGGATCAATATTTATTTTCTTTTCTATAGATATTGCTTCTTTTATACTTCTTTGTCTGTTTGCTAACATAACAGATACTTCAGGCATGTTGTATACAGGTTGTAAATTTGGTGGGCCGTACACTCGTTTGTTCTTTATGGCTGTCTCTGCTATTTTTGCAGCTTCTTCTAACTGCATACCATTTGTCAAGTTACCCATATTAAAAGTTCGTTTGATAGGTATGACAGTTTTACCAAGAACTTTTGTAGCAAACTTTTTAACTAATGGTAAAGCTTGAACTTGTTCATTATTGTAAACGTTAACACCAAATACAGTTTTTGTTTTCTCATCAAACTCTGTAAGTATTTGATCATCTGTTAAAGTGCTATCTTCTTTTTTTCTTTTTGCATGGTGATCTTGATATTTTTTTATCCTTGATTTTCCCATGCCTTTCATGCCTTCTTTTATAACGGCACTAGGTATGGTTACATCTGCAGTAACAGCAACGGCTCTAGATCCTATACCAGAGTATCTTCTAGCTAATTGTTCAGCTACTCTGTAGGATACTTGAATATTATTTTGTGCTAATTTTCTTTGTATTATCCTAGACATGGTGGGTGCTATCTTTGTCCAAAACTTTTCACGTGATTCAGAATCATCAAAATCTACAGGGCCACCCACTGCATCTACAAAAGCACCGAAAGTTTCACCTGCAAGATATCCACCTGCTTCAAGAAAAAATTTTATGTTCTCTGCAAATCTAGCACTTACTTTTTCAAAATCTCCAAAGCCTACGCCTAATACAGTGGACAGGTTAGTTTCAAAGTTTATTATACCCAAACGTGTTCGAGCATCAGTTACGCCTGTCTTGATCAAGTATTTGTTTAAGTCTCTTGCAAATAAACTTTTTGTTAACTCCTTGTCAGTTCCTACGTCTAATACGTACTGATAAGTTCCTGATCTAGTAAACTTCTGACCTTTACGAGCTAATTGTCGTCTTTTAACAGTAGTCATAGCTTTGGCTTCATCAGTCAACTCTATAAATGGAACGTTAAACACAGGAGATGGAAGTTTACTTTGCCCTGCAAAACCTTTAAAAAACCCTTCACCTTCTCCTGTAGGACCTATGTCTATTTTTTCTGCTAATAACTTTGCATAATTTAAAGGTATATCTGTCGATCCATCTTTACCTACAGGTGATACAAGAGTTGTTGCAGCACCTTTATTCATCATCTTTATTCTATCTTCGTAAGTGTCATTATCATTAAAGGTTACAGGCAAGCCACTTTTATTTTTAAATCCCATTGCGTTCATGATAGCTTTTTTTGCTGATTCAGATACTTTACCCTTGTCATCTTTACCAAAAGTATTCTCAACTCCTAGTCCGGGGATTTCACTTAATTTATTTATATCAACTCGTGGAACAACATCTAACACAGGTCGCACACCTAGAGTAGGCTCACCATAAGTTACTGTTTCCTCAATTACAGCAGGATTAGGACTTCCGTACGCATCTTGAAACGCAGTTGCATCAGACTTTGATGTGCCTGTAAATTGTCCATAGATAGCGTCATCTATTTCTTTACCTGTGTATTTATACCCAGTGGGTATACCAAAGAAAGTTCCATCGTAAACTTTATCTTCTTCTTCTTTCTTTATTAAAGATTGATCTACAGGAGTGGTTACAGTAACGATATCTTCTGGTTTAGGAGGAGTAACATCCTTCTTACTTAAAAGAGCTTTTTCTTTTTGTTTTTGTCTAGTTTCGACTCTGCTCATTTTTGTGGACTCATTTTAATTATTTTTTGTTTTTCTGACTCAAAGCCTGTATCACCTATAGCCTTTTTAAGTTCATCAATAGAACTGTATTCTTTTTCTCCCCTTATGCTTTGGCGTGTATTGTATGATTGTAAAACATCTGCGTCAGTTATGTTACTTGTTGTATCTGGGGTTGCTCCTCCTGTTCCGAAATTCATCGTAGTTCCTCTAGAGTTTGCAATAAATACAGCAGCTTCTGCTCCAGTTATACCCATTGGAGATCTCATCACTCCGTTTGGATTGCCCTCTGTTATAAACTCCTGATGCTTCAAGGCTGCATTTCTTTCTGCACGAGTTCCTGACATGTGCTTGTTAAATTGATATATGTCTTGCATCAATGTCATGGCTGCGTCTATACCTGCTATCTCTTTTTCTGGACTTGATGTAAGACTTGCACCACCTAATGCTTTCAATATGTTGTCAACGTCTTGGTCAGATATGGTTCTACCACCTGTACCACCTTGAATTGCTGCAGCCATTTGATATGCAATCATCATTCGATAATACGCTCTTTGTGCTAAAGCTCGTGTAGTTTCTTCACTTGACTTCATACCTCTAGCAATATCTCTCATTTCGGTTTGACGTTGGGCGTTCATGGTATCGTTTCTGCCAAACTTACCTCTTTTATAGAAATTCTCGGATATACTTTCTAACATACCCTGTTCAGTAAGTTCTCCACCTCTTAGGTCTTTCATACCTTTTATGGGTGCAAACACGTCATCTCTTTTGGAATCAGGTAATAAATCTCCAAAAGCACCTTTGATAGTATCAAGCCAGTAAAGAATACCATCTTTCATCATGATTACATTACCAACTGCTGTTGATATGTTGTTTGGAGTTCCATCAAGATTAAAATACGTAGCCTTATATCTTTTTAGTAAGCTTATAGTAGTGGCTGAATATAACTTTTTATTTGTAGCATCTGCATAAAAATCTTGTATGGTTTTTGTTGTCACAAATTGATTTTGTTTAAATTGGTCATATATCTTTTTTTCTAAAGTTGTGTTATCATCATTCGTTACTTCACCCTCTTGGTTATTCATTATAATTCTATGACCTATCTGATAACCATTTGGTAGTGTTGCAATGTCTGTTGCGTATATATTTTTTATATCTTGCTCATCATCAACTGAAGTTTTTACGTCTCCAAATTTAGCTCTAAACATTCTAGGAGCTACTACCTTTTTAAACACAGGATAGAGACTACCTTTTCCTATTGCCGCAGGAGTGGTTCTTAGAGTATTATAAAATATTAATTTATGTTGTTGATTAGCAGGCTTGGGTATTTTTTTACCATCTTCACCTTTCATTACACCTCTAGTATTTCCCATATTGTCAACTTTTCGTACATATTCTATAAGGGGTTCAACGGCTGCATTTTTTTGTGCTTCAGTTGATCCTTGAGGAACTCTGTCATTTGCAATAAATGTTGCTGTGTCTTTTAAATCGTTTTTCTTTGTAAGAGTGTGAGGAAATGTAACCGTAAAATTAAAAACATTGTTACCAACTTTTGCTTGACCGGGTAAAGATGTATTTTCATCTAAAGGATTATCTATGTTTTGTAACGCTTTACCAAGTGTATCTTCTGCTATTCTGTTTTGAGCAAACTGTAAAGCAGGAATCATTCCCGGAATTTTTTTAAATTCAGGAAATTTTTTTAAATAAGCAACTCCATCTTGATAATTAATACTCATAGCTAAGCTTGGATCTGTGCCTTCTACTGGGTCAATTATAGAATCTTTGACCATAAGACCAACTAAAAAGTTTCTCATTTTTACTACGTCTGGATTATTTGTCTTTTTACCTACAAATTCATGGCTGTATTTAGTGAATTTAGAGTGGATATCAGACAACTGACCAAAAACAGTTGTGTTAGCAGATCCAATAGTATATTTTTCTACTTGATCTGGGCCGTCATTGTTTTTTAAAATTCTTGTAAAAACAGGAGATGTAATTCCTTTTGTGTTACTTGCTTTTTGTTTTGAAGAATCTGGAAGTCCTTTGAACTTATCAAGACTAGAAATATTGTTACCCTCTTGCATAGCCTGTAGTGTTGGTTGTTTATTAGGATATGCAGCACTGTAGTCTGTAAGACTCATCCAACCTGTAAACTTACCTTTATCATCATACCCACCAACAACAGCACTTTTACTTGCAGTGCCAGTTTGTATAGGTTTAAAGCCACCTCTAGACGATATGTTGCCTATAACTGGGGGTATAACTATTTTAGGACCTAACATTTCAGGTATTTTTTCTGGATCTGTAGATAAAGACGCACCAAAATCACGAGAAGTCGCAGCCTTTTCTATATTTTCTAATGCACGACTTCTATACTCATCTACTGTAACAGTTTCTCCTGAAGCATCTCGCACGGCAGGTGTAAATCTTTCTGGTTCACTTATAAAATTGTTACCTATTTTTACACCAATAACTGGTGCGTTTTTGTGATCAGGATTATCTTCGTCAAGTTGCACAGTTTTATTGTCAACCCTAACATAAGTTACAGGCTTCATGGCTTCTTTTTCTCTATCTCTTTGTTTATTACCTGCTATTGATCGTGAGAGTGCATATAATCCTAATAATCCTAAACTTGCCATTTAGCTATCTCCCATTTGAAGAAAATTTTGTGGTGGCTCTTCTTGACCTCTTTGTTCAGCCATGTATCTTTGTAAATCTGCATCGCCCATTCTTTCCTGTTCATTTGCCGTCTCTATCATCGCTTCAAACATAGCAGGATTTCTTTGTTGGATGATTTCAAAGAATGTTGCATCATCCATCTGTTCTTGCTCATCTGCTTTGGGAACAGTAATTTCATAATCTATGTTATTATCTGTTGCTAACTTCATTAGATAGATACCCACTGATGGTTTTATTAGTTCAGCAACATCTGGTGTGTACATGCCTTGCATAAAACCTTTGAAAGCTACTTGACCAACTATTTCTTCTATAGTTATTCCTGCAGCCATCATTTTAAGTAAATCATCTTGAGTTCCTTTTCGTTGCATTTTGTCTATAACAAAATCAACTGCGTCATTAGGATCTGCAAATTGTGGTGGATTTTCCCATGCCCACTTACCCATAGGGTCGGTCAGTGAATGACCGGGAGGTGCAGCTAACGCTTCTATTTTATTAAGTGCCATATTAATCTGCTCTCTTTATTACACCTTTTTTGAAGGATACCTTACCTGTTTTAGATATATTTGGTTCTACAAAAGATACAGGTCTTTTGTTGTTCACATTCACCCACTGTACAAGTTTTTGTTGTACGTTTACATCATTCAAACCATCGCTTACAAATCTATTATTACCTAATGGAAAACTTGCTCTGGATGTGCCTGCTTGTTGCATTTTAAATCGTGAAGCAAAAGTGTCTCTACCTGACACGGTATTCAACCCCGGATCACCCCCACTACCACTTTGACCGGGGTCTAATCCTAATCCTGCTGAAACTAATTCTTTCCCCACACCTTTAAGAGCAGATCCTATTTTCTCGTTACCAAACAAACCCTCAAACCATTTGCCTGCTGATGTGTCTGCAAATCCAGATGCTCCATATAGATATTTAGCTCCTTCTTGTATACCTGTTCCAACTAAAGCAGCACCTGCTCCTATACCTATTCTCATTATAGCTGATGTAAACATAAATTATTACCTCGTTTAATTAAATATGTTGTCTATTGTTTTTACAATTAAAAAGTTATCAAACTTGTCATCGTAAATATCACCGTTGGCTTGTATGGCTGCAGACTGCATGGCTGCATTGTGGGCCCTGTCTATATTGTTCTCGCTTGTACTCATCGCCCATTGTGCTTGATCTCTGTACAGTTGCCACAAGTTGTTTTGAGCTGCATCAGTTAAGCCTAATAATGTTTGAACGTTTATTCTATTAGTTTCATTCTGCAAAGATGTATTCGCAGTATTTACGTTTCTTCTCCAAACGGCATTTGATTGATCGATTTGAGTTCTCATGTTGGCATTAAACTGATCTCTAGCAGACTCCAAGTTTGCATTAAATTGCTCTACAGCCACTTTTTGTGATACGTTATATTGTTCAAGATTAGCAACTCTGTTCTGTGTTTGGTTTTCTATTTGTGAACCTAACTCTTGGAAGAACTGCTCTACCTCGTTTTGTGATTTTGCGTTAAATTGTCTAGCAGCGTTTTGTTGAGCTGCATCAGTTAACTTAGAACTAACTTCGGTTTGAAAATTTAAAGTGGCTGCTTGTTGTTCGTTTGTTAAATTTTGAACATCAAGAGATAAAAACGCTTTGGCATTATTTACTGCAGCAACTTGTCTATTATTTAAATTAGTTAAATCCATATTTGCTACGGCTGCAGCATTTGCTAGAGTGGTCTGTTGTTTTGCAGTCAAGTTTTGTAATTGAATAGTGGCATATTTATTTGCATCTTGAGTTGCTATGTTTATGCCTTGTTCCATAACAGCTTGAGTCATAGCCGCTGCAGCCATACTTGATGAACCAAGACCTCTTTGCGACATCAATGCGTGAACATTACGTACAGCAGGAGCAGCCCAAGCAGGCAACTCTTCACCATCTTTTATACTTTTAAATAGCTCTTCTAACTGATACTTTGTTGTAGCTCTAGGATCTAATTGTGCTGATACTTCTTGTGCTATGGCTTCAGGAGTTAATGATCCTTGCACATCTTTTACTTGTGATTTTTCAGAAACCGTGCCTTTCGCTGCAGTTACTTTTCCAATGTCTCCTGCTGTTTCTGCATCGTATCCTTTAGCAGCCACTGCAGATGGGCGTTCTACTTTGAATTTTTCAGCATCTATGGTTTGAGGTGCTTGAACAGTTCTGGAAGCATCAACATCGTATTTATCAGCATCTAAAGTTTCATCTTGACCAACGTCTATTTTGGCTACTTCAACTTTTTGCTCTGGTTTCAACTCGGTTTGATCGGCTTGTCCTGCTTTTTTTTGCAAAATAGCCTTTTCAAGTCCTTCTCCAGTTTTACCTTTTAACTTGTCATCTTCAGCCATTATCTATTTCCTATTAATACCCTATCCAACTTATCTTCTAATCTTCTCATCGCATCCATCAACTCGTGCATATCATCCTTAA
>CAACVD010000809.1_pt1 | contig 15106 bp, 22 predicted proteins | sample 2381771 | NCBI WGS metagenome assembly CAACVD01 (sample SAMEA5211965, study PRJEB30684) | marine metagenome | biome: Marine; feature: Epipelagic; material: Water | collected 2015-10-15 | depth 15 m | reverse complement strand
TGGCACAACAAGCCGCTCAAGCTAAATTAGGCGCAGGCTCTGCGTTCGGCAACCTGATTCAACAGACCGCACAACAACAGTTGGCCAGTCAGCAGGCGTTGGGTCAGCAAATGGGCCAGACAGCACAGGCTGGTCTTGGTGCTCAACAGCAGCTGGCCGGTCAACTAGGACAACAGGCACAACAACGGTTCCAGGCAGGCACTGGTCTTGGTCAGCAACTCGGCGCACTGGGTCAACAAGCGGCTGGCGCAAGGAGCGCGGCAGGCCAGCAAGCGATGGGTATCGCCGGACAACAAGCAGCTCAGTTTGGCCAGATTGGTCAGCAACAAGCAGCCGCCGGTCAAACCCTGCAACAAGCGCGTCAAGGTTTCGGCGGATTCTTAGGTGGCCTGGGTCAACAGGCTCAGCAAGCCACTGCCGGAGACATCGCGCAGCTTGGCGGCATTGGTGCTCAACAGCAGCAGCAGAGACAAGCGGAGCTGGATGCTCAAAGAGCAGGATTGTTGCAAGCCCAGCAAGCACCGTTAGCCCAGTACCAAGCTTTGATGCCGTTTGTGCAGATGGCACCAGCAGGATTTACTACGACTCAAACAGCGTTCACGCCGACGCCTAGTGCGCTGCAAGCAGGTCTTGCAACTGGCCTGGGAGCATTCGGCACGGTCGGCAACTTCATGGGACAACCTGGAAGATAGTAGCCATGCAAGAAGAATCAACGTCCGTATCGCAGGAGTACATCGACAGCTTACGCAAGATCGACCGATCTCCTTCGTCTTTCGAGGATGTACAAGCTCGTGCTGAAGAGTTGGCAAAATACATTCCTGCTCAGCGCAGGATGACGATTTACGATCTGGCGAGTAGTTTATCCAGGGGGTTGATGCAGAGCGATCGCCCGACCGCAATAGGTTACGGCTTAGCTGCTGGGTTTGATCTGTTCAACCAGGAAGCCCAGAGACGGCGAGCCGAAGCCGACAAGATGAAGCAAGAACTTCTCCTGATGGCGCGTAAAGAAGTCGATCGAGAGCGAGCCGATGATGTGCGCTTACAAGAGGCTGGCCTAGAAGCTGACTTCAAGCTCAAACTTGAGCGGGTCAAACAAGGTGACGCGATGGGCGGCATCTTCCAGGGTAAAGGTGATTTGGCCTCTGCTCTGAATTACATTTTACGCGCTCAAACCGATCCGACTCTCAAGAACACTCCTGAGTACAGAGCTGCTGTGCTTGTTGCCTCAAAACCCAGGCAACAAGTGGTGCAAACTGAAGAGGGTGCAAAAGTTGTTATGGTTCCAGGAATTGATGTGTCAGTGATCACTGGAGACTCTCAAAGTCAAAAACCAGAGCAGGATGTGCCGGACGGATTTACCTTTACCGGCAAATTTGTAGACGGCAAACCCGTTTATCGTAATGCGGACGGCCAAGAGGGATTCCTGCAATGAGCGGCTTTCAGCCTTTAACAAAAGAAGAATCTTTACGAGCAACTACAACTCCCGACTCTGGCTTGCAGGCTCGTGCTATCGCTGGTACTGAAAAAAGTAAAGACCCTTTCACCGAAGGTCAAAAACGAGACGCCGGTTTTGCTGTAAGGATGGAACGCGCCCTAAGAGAAATAGACGAGCTAGAAGATAGCGGCTTTGATCCGGTGAATTTCAAAGACTCGGTGCTAGTCGAGTATGCGCCGTTCATCCCTGATTTAGCAGAGAATTTTTTGAAATCCCCTCAGTATCAACTCTATCAACGAGCCATGAACGACTTCACCACGGCTCAACTAAGGAAAGAAACTGGCGCGGTAATAAACGAGAGCGAGGTTGTGTTCATCAACAGAAGCTATGTTCCGCAACCTGGAGATGACCCTGCGACCATTGCTGCAAAGCGCGAAGCCAGGCAACTTGCCTTGGCTGCTATGGTTGGAAATGCTGGCAAAGCTTACGACAAGACCAAGAAAGAGGTGGACGCCCGACTCGACGACGCGAGCACCGATCCAGACGAGGCGCTTGCCATACTCCGGCAGAGGGCGAAGAACGACCCCGAATTAGCTGAGAGAATGCGACAAAGAGGATTGATGCCGTAATGAGTGCAAAAGCTTTTGAAACGCTTAGTGATGACGTTTTGATAGAAATGGCAGCGCCAAGTAAGAGCGATGCGCCAGTGGGCGACATCCCAACGCTCAGCGATGATTTCTTGATGCAAGCGGCGCAGCAACGCTTGTCCAATTCAATAGACACCCAGAGCGGTGCGCCTGCTGGCGTGCGTGCTCAAGTCGCCGCAGCTCAAAGAGCGGAAGACAAACTAACAACGCTTAAAAAGTATTTTCCTGACGCCGTTCCTGTTGAGGTTTTCGATCCAGAGTTTGGCGCGGATAAGTTTGGTCGCGGCAACTTTGTTTTCACCAATCCAGAGACTGGCAAGCTTACTTTGTTTGATGAGGACTTGCGATTATTCGGTGTTCCGATACCGACTCTAGGCGACGTTGCAGATGTCGGCCCAGAGATCGCTGAAACAGTTGGCGGTATTGCCGCAGGAACTTTAGCAGCTGGCGCTGCTGGAACCGCCGCTTCTCCTACAGTGGTAGGCGCTGTTCCTGCTGCAACCGCTGCATTCATCGCTGGTGAGGGCTTAGGTAGTGCTACAGCCAGGGAAGCCTACATCGGTGTCCTGGATTTTTTTGGCGAAACTGAGGACAACAGAACTGGCCTGGAAAGGTTCGGAGATTTTTCTACGACAGCGGCTTTGAACGCTGCTGCTGGCCCGATTGCAAGCAAGCTGTTCCAGGGAGTGAAGTTTGTCTTTGGCGCTCCAATACGTTACGCAACACGATCTATGTCTGTGCCAGCAAAAGAAGCACTGGATCGTATGACCAGATCGGGAGTCAGCGATCCTACTGTGGGCCAAGTGACAGGCAGTCCAGTTGCTAACTTAATGGAGAACGCCGTGCTCTCCAACTTACCAACCTCTACTGTGACGATGCGTCAAAACGCACAACAGACAATTGGCCAAATAGACGATTCTGTTCAAAGGCTTGCCACAGAATACGGCGGTTCGCGTACCACCTCTGAGGCTGCTTACAAAGTCATGGATGCAGCGCAAGCAGCTCGTGCTCGTTATGACGATAAGGTCACTAGCATGTATAACGAGGTCGGTGAGTTGATACCGGCAGACTTGACCTCACCAGCTAAAAACACGATTGCATTTACTCAAAGGTACTTGGCCGATTCAAAGTCAGCCACAGGAAAAGACGATTTAGCGGCTGCTTTGCGTCAGGCTGAAAAAGTTTTGCAGGACGCAAAAGATGGGCTGCTTAGCTACGACCGACTAAAGGATTTTCGTAGCAGCTTGATGAGAACGGTCAGAAAAGCCGAAAGCCAAGGCGCTCTTGATCAGTCAGAGCGTCGGGTAAAAGAGCTGGTCGGGTATGTCACCAAAGATCTCGATGATTTGGTGGGCAACGCGGCTGCTCGACAAATGGATTTGTTTGACGGAGATGCTGGCAAGAAAGCCGGAGAGCAGATACTCAGCAAATACAAAGCAGCCAACCAGTTTGTCGCCGACAATATGAAGAAGGGTGGCGACGTTGCTTTCGTTGATGACGTTATCAAGCGAGGTGAGTCTGAGGCCACTGGCGCTTTGAAGTATGTTTTAAGTGGTGCGAAAGAAGGCGGCGAACGTCTTGAAAAGTTGAGGCGTCAATTCACACCGGAAGAGTTCAATGTGCTGTCTGGCTTTATGCTGGGCAAAATGGGAACACCGACGCCAGCGGCTATGGGTGTTGGTGAGGTTGGCGAAGCTGCAACAAAACAAGGTGCTGAGTTAGTTTCCGAAGCTGGGTTTTCTCCCGCTCGATTTATAACGAACTGGAACAACTTGTCTAATGAAGCAAAGCAGGCTTTGTTCAACGGCACAGAATACAAGGACTTGGTGCCTGCTTTAGATGATTTGGTATTTACGATTGATCGTGTAGGCAAGGCCGCATCAGACATGGCCAACCCATCCGGCACCGGCAGAGCTATGGCGGCGATGGGTATGTTGGGTGTCCTGGGCGCTGATGCAGGCATCGGTCGCATGATCGGATCAGAAGGATTCGAGTATGGGTTCGGCAGCTTGATCGGCCCATACGCTGGTGCAAAGTTGATGACCAACAAAGACTTTGTGAAATGGTTGGCCGGTGCGACCGAAAAGGCCGTTTATAATCCGAAATCGTTTGGCCAGCATGTACGCCGCCTGGGTCAGATTTTTGAGGTCAACCCAGATATTCGTGACGAGATTCGCGCAGTGTTGCAAGGTCTGACGCAAGAGTCCATCGAGCCTCTACCCTTTGAGGGAAGTAAGTCTGCACCTGCACAAACCCCAGAAAACAATGAGCTGTCATTCCGTCAATCTGTGCCGAAAAGCACGGCTGATAAGGTGTTGCCATCTACTGATGAACTGATGGCCAGGGCAAACGAGATGAGCATCCCTGACGTTGATATTGGCACGATGAATATGTTTGAACCGCTGGAAGGCACTTCTGTTGCAGCCCGATCGCCAGCAACCGACGCCGCGATGATAGATCCGGCAGTGTTGCCCAGGGCAGAGGATCGTGCGATTGCAGCCAGACGATCAGGGATCGCTGGACTCGTTTAGATTATTTCTACTTCTGGTTCGGAGGGTCGCGCAATAATCATTGCGCCATCGACGTTGTAATCAAAGTCGTATCCCATGTTGATTTGGCTGTCGATTTCAATCATAAGGTTGCGACTCATCAATCGCATAAGAGCTGCCTGCTGGTGGAGTGTCATGCGTGCGAACAGCTCAAGCACTTCGCTCGCTTCCAGGACTGGACGGTAGGACTGAGGCACTGACGCCTGCTTTTTGAATAGCTTCATGGTCGGCTGATAACTTCGTTGTCCATAATCCGGTCGCGCTCTGTTCTGATCAGGCGTTTGAGAGCCTCAATCTTTGTCCAGCCCTGCTCATTACAGATTTCCTGGAGCATGTCATAGGTGTCCTGGTCAACAGCTAAGCTTTTCCGAATCACCGAGTTGCTCCCAGGTTTTGAAACATTTGGGCCACCGTTTTCGTCTTGTATTTTGTTGTGCATAGCACGAGCCTGTTTTTCTGTGAGATTCACCATCGTAAACCCTGGTATCGTTGTCCGATTCTACAAAAATATGTAAGATTGTACAATGTACCAGCTTAAAAACTACCTGCTATCGATGCAGTCACACTGGATGATCAACCAGCCGCTCTACACTTCGGTGCAGGATACGCTGCCAGAGATCGCACGCTATCGGGCCAAACAGGGTCGTGAGGACTTGCTGAAGGTTCCGGTCTTAGATCACGTTAAGAAAAGCTTCGAGGGTGTCTACAAGGTGCCGCTTTTTCGCCGTCAGTTTTGCAAGATGCTTGTGGAAGAGATCGAGTTGATGAAGGCCGAAATCCCGTTTGAGCCAAACGACCAGGAGGACGAGCTGCGTCAGATCCCTGAGATCGTGTTGCGTGAGCATGTGCCGGAGCTGTACAGGTCGATGTGGTTTGTCGTGCAGAACGTACTCAACCCGATATTCTGGGCGCTTTATCAGCGTAATTGTGCGGATATTGCGTCGATCCAGATTGCCAACTACAACATCAAAGACAAGCAGCAGGGTGCTTGGCATCACGATCAGTCGTCCGACATCTCTGTGGTGGTGCCGTTGAACACTGGCAGCTATGAAGGTGGAGGGACTGAGTTCCACAATCATGGCGTGCTCAACCCGCTACCCACTGGCCACGCTTTGATCTTTCCCTCCTTCACGAACCTGCATCGAGGACTGCCCGTCCAGTCTGGCGATCGCTATCTCTTGGTATTCTGGCTCTACGACCACGGTCGAATCGTCGATAATGCGGAGCTTTGGTCTCAATAAATAGTCGATATTTATTCTGCAAAAGTGTAGACAACGACACGCATTTGTGAGAGCATAACTGTGTCGGGGGTGGCCCCAAAAACTTGGAGAAGATGATGGCTTTTAACACTGCGCGTTTGGTAACAACCAAATACGGTGGCAAAGGAATACTTGGCGACCGTAAAGAGATCACGCTCGACGCTGAGCTTCCAAAAGGGTACTGGGTAGAAGATCCGACCAAGGAAAAACCTCTGTACAAGTTCGTATGGCGCGATGCTTTCGGCTTTCATTTAGAGCCGGTTGATCAACCAGAAGGAATGATCGGCCCTATGGGAGACGGATTGTACGCTGAGATTGACACCCTGGTTAGACGACAACTCGCAAAGGCCAAGTGCATACCAGGATATGCCGTGCCTGAGTTGATGCCAGTCCATGCTCGATTTGAGACGCCAGAGCAATACGATCGATTGACCAGATAACATGATCAACGAGGAGACATTAGCCAGGGCTGTCGCTGTTGCAATGACAGCCCACCAGGGCCAGACAGACAAGGCCGGACAGCCTTACGCACTGCACGTTATGCGTGTGATGCTGGCTGTCGCTGAGTTCAAGCCAGCTCTGCCTACTGAGGCGCTGGTTGCAGCTGTTCTGCATGATGTGGTCGAGGACACTGGGGTGACGATCGAGAAGATCGAGCAAGAGTTCGGTGACGAGGTTGCCGCCCTGGTTAAGCTGTTGACCAAGACGCCGCACGAACCAAACGATCTGTATTACGGTCGTCTTAAAAACAACCCTACTGCCGCTACTATCAAATTGGCAGATCTCAGGGACAACATGAATATGGAGCGATTACCTGATCCGACACCCAAAGACTGGGATCGATACGGTCGATACTGGGTCAGAGAGCAGGAATTGGCTGAATATTTATTTGAAAATAATGTGTAAAAGTGTGGACAACGACACGGCATTTTGAGATAATTTCTTTGTCGGGGGATGACCCCATTAACCAGGAGAAGTGATGATGAAAACAGAAGCAGCGAAGTGTGCAGCGGAGATCCGAAAGTATATGAAGGCTAAGGGTGTCAAAGCCTCTGTGACTTCTAAAACCTACAGCATGGGCTGTAGCGTCAACGTCAAGATCAAGGAGATCATCGATCCCAAGGTCTTGAACGAGATCAACGACGACTTGGCGATTTATCAGTACGGCAAATTTGACGGGATGCAAGACCTGTACGAAAACACCAACGTCATGGACGAGATTCCACAGACAAAATACTTGTTTATCGAATATGACTACAAGGTTGCAGATGTTTTCACTGAGGCTTTAGTCGAAGTTTTGAAAGACAAGATCAATTTGGTCGACCCAAATCCTTACCGATACGAACAAATGGCCAGACGCACCTTGTACGGCAGAGAGCAGTTCATGACTTTCGGCGAAGCTTGCGCTGCGGTCATTGAGTATTACAACAAAAACGAGGCCGCGTAAGCGGCCTTTATCAGGAGAAGCTGATGATCGAACCACAAATTATTGCTGACATTGACGGCAATCAATTCCAAGTTTTCGCGATCCCTGACATCAAAACATTCACTGGCGGTGTACCAGCCAAGTGCGATTTTATCGTATACGAAGAAGGCACCTGCCCGATCATGGATGGCTTTGTCCTGTATGGATTCGATGAAGTCGAGAGCGTGCCAAAAGCTTTCGGCATTGAAAAACCTGCCTATTGTTTTACGAGCGCCGAAGCAGTCTAGTAAAAAATCTCAAAATAATTGTGCAAAAGACTAGACATCGACACGCGATTATGAGACTATATCTGTGTCGGGTGATGAGGCCCACGAAACCAGGAGAAGATGATGGAAGGAATTGGAAAGATGATCGAGGTTGCGGTCGATGACTACAAGAACATGTTCACTCGTGCAGACATGATCGAGCGATACGAGGGAGGTTTTGAGGTCAAGACCGGACGCAAGTACATCAAAGTGATCAACGAAGGCGCGGCCTGGGCTTTCATTGTCAACACTGATGATGACGAGATGTTCGAGAAAGGCGACATCTTGAAACCTGCTGGATGGGCAACCCCTGCCAGGAACCAAGCCAGAGGCAACGTGTTGAAGGGCGACTTCACTTGGATCAAGTGGACTGGCCCAGGGTACTTGAACTAATCACTGGCCAGGAGAAGATGATGACCTTAGAAGAAGCCAAAAAAATCGTCGGAAAAAACACCGGCATCCCCCTCAAGAATATGCACATGGCACTGTCTATGTGTCGATGGCACAACACCGCTGAGGAAGAGCGTAGGCTTGAAGCAGCGTGCAAGATCTTGCGAAAGAAATACCAGCCCAAAGAGATCAACCTTGCTGCAATGCAAGAGTTAGGGTGGGTGAAGTAATGGAAATGAAAGTTTTGGTAGCGTGCGAAACGAGCGGCACTGTTCGAGAAGCATTCGAGTGGGCAGGCCACGACGCTTGGTCTTGCGATCTGTTACCGGCTGACACACCCACAAACAAGCACCTCCAGGGTGATGTTCGTGAGGTGATCGGCTGGGACGACTGGGACATGCTGGTCGTCGCCCATCCCCCCTGCACACGATTGTGCAACTCTGGCGCTCGATGGTTGAAGAAGCCACCAGCCAACAGAACTCTGAAAGAGTTATGGGACGAGCTGGACGAGGGCGCTGCTTTGTTCCGAGAGATGATGGACGCTGACGTTCCACTGATCTGTGTCGAGAATCCAGTCATGCACCACCACGCCAAAAAGCGAATCTGGCCAGGAGACGACTGGGAGAAAATGAGCGCCGACGACGGTACCTTTGTCCGCACGACGGTTCAGCCTTGGCAGTTCGCCGAGTCCAAAGACGCTGAGGATTACCAGAAGAAACGAACCTGCTTATGGTTGAAGGGCTTGCCTCCCCTGGTTCCCACAAACGACTTCGACGGCAAGGATGCCAGAGACGACTGTCACAAGGAGCCGCCGTCTGAGATGCGATGGAAAAACCGAAGCAAATTCCATGTCGGCTTAGCCCAGGCGATGGCCGATCAGTGGGGTGGACTTTTTCAACAACAGATGGCCGCGTAAGCGGCCCAAGGAGAAGATGATGAAAATTGATGACGCGATGAACTGGCAGTTTATCCACTGGTGGTTACGAGACCACCCTGAGATCGGGACGCTATGCCGAGATGGGGACGCTGTGTTTTACGTCTGGCCTGCTGGCGGCGAGTACCGCGAACTCAAAGCTTTTGAGACACCATAAATCCAACATCCTGCAAAACAAATACCAGCCCAAGGAGGCTTAAAATGGAAAACGAAGAAACTATGGAAATGCTCGAAGAGCAGATCGGGGCTATGATTGATTTTCGAGATGACCTTCTCGAACTAGTGGCGGATGTCGCCGACGGCGAAGTCGAAGTGCCTCCTTACGAAGTAATCTACAACGGGGTGATCTTCTTCGCTAAAATGGCTTTCGACATGGCTCCCTCTGAGGAGGTTGCTCGCGAAACCATCGAGGCAGGGATCGAGACGGCATACGAAGAGTGGGTGATGGAGGAGCGTGAGTGCTGCCCCAACTGCTCAGTCACTCACTAATGGAGGTCGATATGGACAACGACACCCAAGATGTCGATCCCCAGGTCAAAGCTTGGGGTGAAAGGAATACTTGGTTCACCAACCCCCAAACGGATCTGGAGCTAGAAATGGCTACGGATGCAGTGTTCTTGCATGGCCTTCGATCCAAACAAGTAGACCCAGGCGACACAAAAGCCGTCGAAGAGTACCTAGCGTTTATCGATAGGGAGATTCGTGAAGCTTATCCAGAGTACGAATGGAAACACGATCCTGACTAGCAAGATCAAATCATAGAGCCAACGGCGCATTGACAGATCAAGTAGGGGCCGTACTTCCGGCACACCTTTGTCACTTTCTGCCCCCCGCTACTTGGGGGGCAATGCACTTCATCGGGGCCAAACTGATCCCAATACCTGGATTGCCCAGTCGTTGAGCAACCCATCAGCAAAAGCACTACCAGCACCAGCCTCACTTTCTCATGCGCTCAGCAAACTCCAGCAGCGTCTCACCATTACCAAATTTTTTCTCCCACCAAACTGCCCAGGAGTATTTGCCTGACGGCACCGGCTGACGACGCTTCCGCCAAGCCATCCGTGCAGCGTGGAGCTTGATCTCCTCCGCCCACTTTTTCTCCTGATCAATAGAGTTCATCGGCAGTGAACTCCACTTCCCCAGTCAATCCGAAAGGACTGTATTCATCGCTCGACTCACATTGCAGCCCAATGTGCATCGCTTGCTCATTCCTGGCATGACCATACTGGATCGCTTCATCGCTCAACGTGTATATGGCGTAAGGGTATGGGTGCATTTTTTCTTGTGCCAGGAAGTAAAACTTCTCTGCTGGCAAGCCTACGAAGTGTGCCGCTGTCATGTAAAAAGCGGCTTGTTGATAGTATTTGAAAGAGTTGATCGCCGCTCTGAAACCACGAGGCGATGCGTCACGACAGGTTTTGAGATCCCATACATCAGTGCCGGTGTACCAATCGAATCGGCCCTTGCACGGTTGCCCTGCGAAATGGAAGCACACCACGAACTCAACCTTGTGATCATCTTTTGGTATGTAATCCTTTACGACCTCCCGCCGCTCCATGCAAGTATCGTATAGCTGCTGCTTAATCGGTGTACGATCGCCCAGGTCTTCGAGCCACTCCGCATACTCAGCCTTGCCATCCTTGGTGCGCCGATCCACATCCGGCTCGATCGCAAACTCATCGGAGAACTTGTGGTGCTCCAGGAAGACAGTGTGCTGAACCCGCCCTTCCAGGAGAGCTGGCGACTCGTTGGTACGACGCTGGTTTTTCCAGGTGAACGGACACCTTGCGATAGTAGTGAGGTCGTGGGATCGCCACGCTGGGATTGAGGCATAGGTCTCGTAGTCGAGACCCTCATATAGTCCTGGTTTGAAATCCATCGATACCCCTTGTTAGTCCCGCCTTCGGTCATTCGCGGACGGGAACGCGATAGTGAGGCGGATTACTAAACCACCTTGACCTTATTAGTAGCCCCGCCTATGGCCGCTCGGACGGGAACGAGGTTGGAGGGCGTGATGAGAACCCTGGCCAGCACTCACTATACGACAATAACTCCAGCAAGGAAGCCAACAACGAAGACCAGAATCATCGCGTAGGTAGTGAATCTCGGTACGTCAGGCTTTAGGTGTTTCTTCAGCAATAAGCCAGTTGAGGTAAACCTCTGCCTTGCGAAGATCATCCAATTTGCCTTTTCGCTCATATCTCCAAACATATTTTTGTATGTTCCCCTTTAAGTATCCTTTGTATGCAACCTGGGACATGGATGCCCTGATCGCTTCTATGCACTCAATCTCGCCCGATGCGTAATGCGTCGGGCTGTTGATGACATCGCTCTTGGGCTTGTTCGTACTGCCCTTCGGTCTGCCACGCTTGGCCATGATCCCAGCCTCCTAAAATGGAACGTCTTCATCAAAGTCTTCGTCGTCAACTGCTGGTGGCTGTGATGCGACAGGTGTGCTGCCACCTTTTTCTTTTGCTGCTTGCACCTCGAAACAGGGCGGCACTTGCTCCTTTCCTGGTTCATCGCATCCAGCAATCTGGTGTTGCATCCACCAGGGCAAATCCTCCAGAACGTCGCACGCTTTTTTGGTCGCTTTCGTAGACTTACCCGCGAACTCCTGGCAGTAATCCTCCAGGTCAAACACTACCTGGTCGTTTTCGGTTTCTGCTCTTTTCGGGCCTCCATCGGCACAAAAAACTTTGACCACTTTCGCGTTACCACCGCTCGTGTGACCCACTTCGAGCTTGCAAGTGACGCCCAGGATTTTGGTCAAATCGAACCCCGCAAGCTCTTCATCGGTAAACGAATCATTCCGCCATGCTTCTAATATCTGCCTGAGCTTCGCTTTTGTACCTAAACTCAGTGTATATTCTGCGTTGATGGACATGGGGCGACCGTCTTTTTCGAGTCTGCAATCCGGCAGCTCCCAAAAAATGTAAATGGTATGCTTCTTTTCATCCCGTGAACCCCTGGGAGAGCCAAACGCATCGTGCATCGATGTACCTGCATCGACCAACTTGTAACATACGGCGTTGTGCGTACCTTTTGGTACTGGCTCAAAATCACCGCCACCAGAATCTGAAGCAACTAAAGACATCCTCTTTTCCTTTTGCATTTGTAAGTTTTTGCACTATATTACAAGTCTTACCAAAAGCAAACCGGAAAAGTGATGAGTCTTAAAAATATCAAGGGAACCAAGACAAAAAACTTGTCTAGGCCCATGTCTGGGTCGCTGCGAGAGAGTTTTATCGACTTCCTGGCTGATCACGGTATGGAGTTTGACCCCAAAGAAGGATTGATCGAGCACGGTCGGGGCAAAGCCTGGAGTGCTTATAACGGTCGCGATCGCAAAGACAAGGGTTGGTATCTGTTGTTTTTGCACCAGGAAAGCCCCTTGGGACTGTGCTTTGACTGGCGTGAAGGTGATCGCCCCCTGGCAAGATGGTCGCCGGACGGTCGAGAGGAGCTGACCGACGAAGAACGGCAGCGTGAACGTGAGCTGATCGCCCAGGCAAGAGCCGAGTTCATGGCCAAGCTTGCAGAGCAGCAGGCCCAGGCTGCAAAAGAATGCAGGAAAGTATGGAAACATGCAGAGCCTGTTGAGGATCATCCCTACTTAACCATCAAGGCGGTTCCCAGCCACGGGTTACGGTTGTGTCCTGGCCCCGACTTCGAGGGCTATCTGATCATTCCCTATCGCGATGAAACTAAGCAGATCGTGACGCTCTCTTACATTCCGCCCGATGGTGGAACGAAGTTCTGGCATAAAGGTGCGAAGCGAAAGGGTACATACGCACTGATCGGTGCTGAATTATTGAGAGACGAACCGACGCGCATTCACTACGTCGAGGGCTATGCGACGGGCGCAAGCTGGTTTGACCACATCAACCAGGAGGAGCCGGTCATCATAACCGGCGATGCAAACGGCATGATAGAAGTTCCAAAGACGTTTGCAGACTGGTACCCCAACGCGATCCATGTCTTCATTGCCGACAACGATGAGAACGAGACCGGCCAGAAGGCGGCTGAAAAGGGTGCCAACGAGGTCAAGCTACGCGGTGGTGAAGCTGAGATCATTGTGCCAGGAGAGGTAGGCCAGGACTTCAACGACGTTGCGATCGAAGGCGAACTCATCGAGCGTGACTATCGAGAAGAGGCGCTGCCGGTTGAGTATCAGCGCAACCCAAACTCAGGCCGGATCATGCAGGTCAAAGAGAACTACTCGGTCGTGCTGCAAAAGAATGACATCGATCTAGCCTACAATGTGATCAAGAAAGAGATGGAGATCAGCATTCCAGGCATGAGCTTTATCAACGATCTGCACGAGGACGCTGTACTCGCAGAGATCGAGAACCGCTGTATCCAGGACTCGTTGCCGCACGATCGCATGAGGGTCAACCTGCCGCTCCTGGCGCGTGAGCACAACCCCGTAAAGGATTGGATCGAGAGCTTGGTGTGGGATGGTACGCCACGCATCCAGGATTTACTGAACACCGTTGACGCTGAAGATAACCAGCTCAAGGACATGCTCATGCGTAAGTGGCTCGCTGGCTGTGCAGCGGTTGCGTGTTTGCCAGAGGGCGCTAACCTAGAAGGCGTGCTGATCTTCGTGGGCAAACAAGCCCTGGGTAAGACGCAGTGGATGAAATCACTGGCACCCAACAAGGAGTGGTTACTCGAAGGTGCAACGCTGAACCCAAGTGATAAAGACAGTGTGAAGCACGCAGTGAGCCATTGGATAGTAGAGCTGGGTGAGCTTGGCAGTACGTTCAAGAAGGCGGACATCGACCAACTGAAGGCGTTCTTGACTAAGAGTAAGGACGAACTGCGCTTACCTTATGGCCGCACCTTTAGCCGATACCAACGACGCACAGCGTTCTACGGATCGGTAAACGAGCGTGAGTTCCTGGTCGATCCCACTGGTAACCGAAGGTTCTGGGTCGTGAGGGTCAACCGACTAAACTTCAATCACGAGCTGGACATGCAGCAGATCTGGGCCGAGGTCTTGCACGAGGTCTACCAGGGCAAACAGACATGGTTCTTAACGAGCGAGGAGCGTGAACTATTACAAGCCAGCAACGAAATTTCGCGCACCCAGAGTGCGGTCGAAGACCTGTTGTTGCAGCAAGTGAACTTCGATGGGATCAACACCAAGCCGGTGCAGATGGCCAAGCTACTCACCGACCTGGGAATCAAAGCACCCAGGATGACCGACTACAAGGAAGCGAGCAGGATTATGCACGAGCATGGGATCAAGCCACGCAAGTCACACGGCAAGAAAATATACGATGTGGAATACACCCCATTAGATACCCCCGCTGTACCCCACTATACCCCCGACTTTTGAGATGGGGTGAAGCACTGTACCCCCTACCCCCAATCGCAAATCAGCTCAAGCCCTTGTGCCGTAAGGGTTTGGTGCATGGGGTGGGGTGGGGTACTTATATGAATGATTATTGTATATATATATATAGAGGACGTAAGTAACCAGTAATACGCCTGTAATGCTACATCTCAGGGTTCCAGGCGAAATAGGGTACCCCTGTACCCCATTGGAGAACTGTATGGAAAAGTTCGTATATGATTCGACAAAGGACGATCACGCTAACTTTCAACACTGGCGGTATCTCAACGACAGAGAGCGTGAGGAGTTCGGAGAACGGAAGCTGGATGACCAGGAAGCGGAACAAGTGTTCGGAGAACTGAAGAGGAACGGATGGCTGATCAAACAGAGCGACGAGGCAAAGGCAGACCGAAGAAGGAACGACCAAAGCTAACGAATGTGCCGATCCAATTCGAGGCCGATCCAGAGCATGAGCTGACCGAGATGCAAGCGGCTTTCGTGTGGCACTACACGGAAGGCGCGAGTGGGCAAACAGAATCAGCCCGACGCGCAGGGTTCAGCTTTCCAGCCGCTGCCGCATCGAAGATGCTGAATGGCAAAGACTTCCCCAACGTAACCAGGGCAGTGCGGATTGCCCAGGATGATCTCAGAGAGAAGTACGCGATCACACCAGAGAAGACCGGCTCGATGTTGTGGAAGATCGCTGAGACCAGCTTCGAGAGTGGTGCTTACAACGCAGCAGTATCCGCGATCAAAGAGTTGAACCAGCTTGCAGGCCTGACGATCCATCGCAGCCAGAACCTCAACATCAACGCTA
>CAACVD010000711.1_pt1 | contig 15106 bp, 24 predicted proteins | sample 2381771 | NCBI WGS metagenome assembly CAACVD01 (sample SAMEA5211965, study PRJEB30684) | marine metagenome | biome: Marine; feature: Epipelagic; material: Water | collected 2015-10-15 | depth 15 m | reverse complement strand
CTACTTTTCTGTCATACATTAGTCGTGTTAGGGCGCTTGAAGGTAACTGGATATTTACTGGGGGAGGCCCTGCTTCAGGTAAAACTGCGGGACTCTCAAAAGAGGCAGAGAATGCTGCGGATTTAGTTATGGACGGCACCATGGCTAAATTCAATAAGGTAGATGACCAACTTGAAAAAGCGTTAGTTTCTGGCAAAACGGTCAATATAGTTTATATAGACCGTGATCCGATAAAAGCCCTCCCTCTAGCTTTGAATAGAGCCATGGAAACAGGGCGTCCGGTAAGGCTTGAAGATTTTATGCGAATGCACCGTGATGCAAGGCAGTCCATCAAAAAACTTTACGACAAGTACAAAGATAATGACGATGTGACAATAGACATAATAAGTAACCAAAAGGGCATCGGAGAGCAAGAACCCATAAACATTGATCAAATTAGCACCATGGACTATGATAAATCGTTGGAAGAAGGTTTTGAGCTTCTCCAGCAATTTAGAAAGGATGATAGAATTAATGAAAAAATCTACACCGCCACTAAAGCCGACTACGAACCCGTCGTCAAAGACAGCACGGCAGAAGTCAGAGGAGATCAGCCGACTGTTGATGCAAGGAATCAAGCAGATGGGCAAAACCTCCAGAGCAGACAAGATAGCGTAGAGCCACTAGGCGTAGGTATTGACGAGTCTTTAGCTGCAGGCCAAAGACTTAGGAACTACAGTATTGAGCAACTAGACAACTTAGACAGTCTGGCAACCAATGCCACTGCAGGGACAAGAGCAGCAGATGCCCTTATCAACGCACCTGTTGAAGCGGGTACTAAAGTGGGTATCCGTCTTAACCTTAACTCAAGAATCCCCGATGCCCCCCGAGGCTTAGACAAGCTTCAGACTTTGCATAAGAATAATTTCAACGGGAAAGCTTTATCCTATATCCCCTATGCCACTGTAGAAAACGGCACCTTTAACGTAAGCCAGACTGGCCGCAGAAACATAGTGGCTAAGATTTCAGGGATGGATGTGCCTGAAGCTAAGTCTAAATTCCCTGCCATGTCGGTTGACGGTAATTACGCACCTGACAGAAACGTGCTTAGAGAAGGCGGCGACATTGTTGAAATTGGGTTCAACCCAGCTGCTCACCACTTGTTTATAGACATGAACACAGGTCAAGCGGTTAAGTCGTTTGACGTGGCCACTGTCGTGGGCGACAGGGTGTATGCCAAGGGTATCACCTACCACAAGAAATCCGAGGCGCCTGAGCCAGTAGCCGCGTCTGACGGCACAGAACTCCCGAGCAATGTGCGCTATCGAGAGATGAACCGTGGCGGTATGGTTAGCCGCAAAGAAGACAACAAAACATATATCTAGGACAAGACCATGCCAGTAGATAAAGTAGTGAACCTTGCTCCAAACACCGAGATCACTGTGGTTGAGGAGATGGAGGATATGCCTGAAATCGAGGTGGTCCTTGACGGCGAAGAGCTTGAAATAGACATGTCCCCAGAAAAAGACCCGGACTTCTATGACAATCTTGCTGAGACATGGACGACGGCGATCTGGCGCGAATCTCATTAGATTTACTGGCGTTTTTTGATGCCGACAAGGGTTCTCGAGCGGACTGGGAAAACATGTACGCCAAGGGCCTTGATCTATTAGGTCTGAAGATGGAAGAGCGCACCCGCCCATTCCGTGGTGCAACAGGTGCTGTTCATCCAATGCTTACCGAATCTATTGTTCAGTTCCAAGCGCAGGCGTTTAAAGAGCTGATGCCAGCCGGTGGGCCTGTTAGAACCCAGACAATGGGCAAGGAGACACTGGATAAAGTCCAGCAGGCGTCTCGTGTGCAGGATTTTATGAATTACCAGATCGGCACGGTGATGAAAGAGTACACACCGGAGTTTGATCAGCTGTTGTTTTATGTAGGCTATGGCGGTTCTGCCTTCAAAAAAGTCTATTACGACTACCCACTAGGCCGAATGGTCAGCCGTGTGGTGCTTCCTGACGACCTGTATATCCCCTATAACGGCTCTAGCGTAATGTCAGAGTGCCGTCGCATCACCCATCGTCTGACGATGGACTCAAATGAGTTTAAAAAGCGGGTACTGGCAGGCGAATACCGTGACATTGAGGTCGATCCTGACGGCGCAGGTGCAAATGTAGACCAGATTGGTGCTGCAGTAGATCGGTTAGTGGGCATAGAAGCCTCTGGAGAGCCTGAAGAGCTATTTTTACTAGAGTTTCAGGTCGATTTAGACATCCCCGGCTACGAAGATGTAGACGAAAAAGGCAATCCAACCGGAATTAGACTGCCGTATGTCGTGACAGTGGACGAAAACAGCGGACAAGTGCTGAAAATCTGCAGAAACTGGAACGAAGACGACGAATACAAGTGCCGCAAAGAGTATTTTGTGCATTATGTGCTGGTAGAAGGCCCCGGAGCTTACGGTTTGGGCTTTGTACACCTAATTGGTGGCCTTTCTAAGACCGCTACAGCCGCTCTTAGGCAACTTTTGGACGCAGGCACGCTATCTAACCTTCCTGCTGGCTTTAAAGCCAAGGGAGCGCGTATAGCGGATGATAACAACCCCATTCAACCGGGCGAGTGGCGAGACATTGACGCTGGTGGGGCAGAACTGAGCAGCTCTTTGTTACCAATGCCCTACAAAGAGCCAAGTCAGACCCTTTTCTCGCTGCTAGGCTTCACTGTGGACGCCGGTAAGCGTCTTGCAAGCACTGCGGACATGCAGGTAGGGGATGGTAATCAACAAGCCGCCGTGGGCACCACAGTAGCTCTGCTTGAGCGTGGCTCTATGGTCATGTCGGCCATCCATAAGCGCCTGTACTACGCCCAGACCCAAGAATTTGAGATGTTGTTCAAGGGATTTGGCGAATATTTACCGGATGAGTACCCATATGACGTTCCCGGTGCTTGTCGCTCGGTCAAACGTAATGACTTCGACAATATGGTCGCTGTGTTGCCCGTAGCGGACCCTAACATCTTCTCTGCTGCCCAACGTATCACCTTGGCGCAAACGCAGCTTCAGCTGGCCCAGAGCGCCCCACAGATGCACAACATGTACGAAGCGTACTATCGCGTGTATCAGGCAATGAACGTGCGGGATATAGACGGTATTCTAAAGGTCCAGACCAATCAGATGCCGAAAGACCCAGCCAGCGAGAATATTGACGCAGTGGACGGCAAGCAGCTACAGGCTTTTGCTGGACAACAACATGACTCTCATATTGCATCCCACTTGATTATGGGCATGTCTCCGTTAGTGCAAGCTAACCCCATGGCATCTACAGAGCTGCAGAAGCATATTCTGGACCATATTAAGCTCAAGGCTGAAGAGGATGCCGAAGCTGAATTGTTTGAGCAGTATGGCAATGATCCAGACAAGATGATCTCTGACATGCAACGTGAAGCGACAGTGGCGTTGAAGGTCTCAGAATACATGATGGACATGAAAGCAGTGCAGTCTCAGCTGATGGGCGGCGAAGAGGGTGGTCAGGACCCTGTAGTGGCTCTGAAGGCTCAGGAACTTCAACAGCGTGCCGCTAAAGATCAAGCAGACGTGGCGCTAGGACAACAGCGCCTGCAGAACGAGCAGATGCGTATCCAAGAGAACTCGCAGGCTAATGACGAGCGCATAGCCTCTCAGGAAAAAATCGCTGCCGAGCGTGCCGCAGTGGCTAGAGAACGCCTCTATGCACCCAAGGGAGGTAGGTAATGCCTCTAAAAGGTGGAAAAAGTAACAAAACAATAGGCAAAAATGTAAAAGAACTGGTTAAAACCTATGAGAAAAAAGGTAAGATAGGCGCCAGTAAACCTGCCAGTAAGAAAGCCGCGCAAAAACAGGCTGTGGCTATTGCGTTAAGCAAGGCAGGAAAGTCGCGCAAAATGGCTAAGGGTGGGCCAGTCAAGGCCAAGCCAAAGCCTCGAGTTGTCAGGAAACGCGACGGCAACAAGAAAGTAAAGATTTACTAAGCCTTCCAGATGGTGGCATTAAACCGTCTGCTTACATGGGAAAACGACCATGCTGGAGTTCGCCGAGCGCGTTCTAAGAGAAATTAGAAAGCTAGAAACGGACACAGAAGCACTTGTCTTGAACGGAAACGTCTCCAACATGGAGCGATATCGTTTTCTGATGGGTCGTCTGGAGGGTATTCACCTCATTGATGAGGTTATTCGTAATGAAGTTAAAAAATACTCAGACGACTAAAAGGAGACTACATGCAATCTGAGCCTACACTAACCGCATTAGAAGAGAAGTGGCAAAAAGAGGAAAAGTCCTCTAAGCCAAGCCTCAATGATGCGTATTCTGAGGATGGAAAGGTAAGAGAAGAGGGTATCGCAGAAAGCGTTAGAGACCTGATTCCTCAGCCAACGGGCTGGCGCCTTGCTTTACTTCCATACCGAGGGGCTGCAACCACCAAGGGCGGCATTATGCTGGCCAAGGAGACGCAGGAAAGGACACAACTTGCCACTAACGTGGGATATGTGTTGAAGGCAGGTCCCCTAGCCTACGCGGATGCGTCTAAATTTCCAGACGGTCCGTGGTGCCAAGAGGGCGATTGGGTGATTTTTGGCAGATATGCCGGGTCACGCATTCAGATTGACGGAGGCGAAATCCGACTCCTCAATGATGACGAAATTTTAGGGATAGTCACTGATCCCGAAAACATTTTGCATATGTAAGGAGAGATCAATGGCTGAACCACAAGAAGAACTTCAGTTTGACGTTGGAGACAACGAAGAGGAAACGACGGTTGAGATGAGCGAGGATGGCACTGAGGCCAAAGTCGCTGAAAAGGAAGAACCTGCCGTTGAGGAGGAGACTGCACCTAAGCAAGAGCAGGCTGCACCTGATTCAGACCAGTTGGATGAGTACTCCGACAAGGTAAAGAAACGAATAGATAAGCTTACGGCTCGTCTGCGTGAGACGGAACGCCGGGAAGCATCTGCTCTGGAATACGCTAAAAGCGTGCAGTCGCAGCATGAAGACTTGCGTAAAAAATACGAGCAGACTGCTACAGAACGCACAGGAGAAGCTAAAGGCCGCGTTGAAACACAGATTACCGCACTTAAAACGGTGATAAAAAGGGCCAGAGAAGAAGGCGATATCGACACAGAAACTGAGGCGCAACAAAGACTCACTCAGGCTATATGGGAACAACAGCAGCTCAACAACCAAAAAGCTGAACCCGCACCAGAAGCGCAGCAGCCTGCACCGCCTCCTCCACAATCCCAAAAAGCCTCTGATCCAAAGGCTGAAGATTGGGCAGAAAAGAACTCTTGGTTTGGTCAGAACATAGTGATGACTAACACCGTGCGAGGCATTCATGTAGAGCTTGTCAAGAACGAGGGGTTTGACCCGACTTCAGACGAGTACTATGATGAGATAGATCGCAGAATGCGAAACTTATTTCCGCAACAGTTTGGAGAGGCAGAACCCCCCCAAGAAGCTGCGCCAGATAACAGGACCAACCGACCCGTGCAAACGGTGGCGCCTGCAACCCGATCGTCGGGAGTCAACAAATCAGCACGCCGTACTATAAAGTTGAAACCCAGCGAGGTTGCAATCGCTAAAAAGTTAGGGGTTCCACTTGAAGAATACGCTAAACACGTGAAGAGGTAGTCATGAACGACAAAACCGTACCAAAACTTTCCCGCAGTAAACGCGACACTGAAACTCGTGAAAAGACTGCGCGTCGTAAAAGCTGGGCACCTCCTTCTCGATTAGATGCTCCCCCTGCTCCTCCGGGCTATAAGCACCGTTGGATAAGGGCTGAATCAGCTGGACAAGATGATCGTATGAATGTGACCGCTAAACTCCGAGAGGGGTATGAGCTGGTTCGTGCAGACGAATATCCTGAGTTTGAAAGCGTAGTCCAAGAAGACGGGAAGCACGCAGGTGTTATATCCGTTGGAGGATTACTACTGGCGAGGATTCCAGAGGAAACAGCAGAAGAGCGTCGAGAGTATTATCAAAGTAGAACCCATGATCAAATGCGGGCTGCGGACAATGATCTACTGAAGACGAATGCACACTCGTCGATGAAGATTAATAATCCTGAAAGGCAGTCCCGTACTAGTCTCGGAGGACCTCGGTCTGACGATTAACCTGTTATTAAAGGACATTTATCATGGCAAATGCAGATAAAGCTTTCGGCCTGCGTCCGCTAGGTAACCTGTCTGCTTCTGGCTCTCAGAAGCAGTATGGCTACGAAATTGCGGATAACCAGTCCGGCGCTATTTTTCAAGGCGACCTTGTCACTTTGAAAGATGGTTACATTTTGCAGTTTGATCCCTCCAGTCACACGGCGGCGGTGGGTGTGTTTAATGGTTGTTTCTACACTGATCCAACCACTGGCAAACCTACTTTTTCAAACTACTACCCCGGTTCGGTAAACATCACACAAGGCAAAATTACTGCCGATGTATTAGATGATCCGAGCCAATTGTTTATTATTCAGAATGATGGCACTTCAGCTGTGGCAAACTACGGCAAAAATGGTGATATCGTCGTTGGAACAGGAAATACCACTACAGGTATGTCCGCTAACGAGTTGGATACCAGTACTATTGCTACGACTGCAGCACTAAACCTGAAGGTTATAGGTCTTTGGGATGTTCCCGGTAATGCCGTGGGCGCCAACGCTGTCGTTGTGGTTAAAATCAACGAGCATCTGTACGGAAGTGCAGGCGTAGCTGGCCAATAGGAGTAATTAAGACATGGCAATTTCTCGCGCACAATTAGTAAAGGAATTGGAACCCGGTCTGAACGCTTTGTTTGGTCTGGAATACAATTCTTACGAAAACGAGCATTCAGAGGTATATTCCTCAGAGTCTTCAGACCGAGCGTTTGAAGAGGAAGTAATGCTGTCCGGTTTTGGAGAAGCCCCAGTTAAAACTGAGGGTGCTGGCGTTGCATACGACCAAGCACAGGAAGTTTACACGGCTCGCTATACTCACGAAACTATCGCTTTGGCATTCAGCCTGACCGAAGAGGCCATTGAGGATAACCTCTATGACCGTCTGTCAGCCCGTTATACCAAGGCTCTGGCCCGCTCTATGGCTCAGACAAAGCAGATTAAAGCTGCAGATATCTTGAATGGTGCTTTTACCACGTCCCTTGGTGGAGACGGCAAAGCCCTCTGTGCTACTGATCACCCGACCTTAACTGGTCCTGATCTAGCTAATGAGCTGGCTACTTCAGCTGACCTTTCCGAAGCTTCTTTGGAACAGGCACTGATTGACATCGCTGCTTTCACTGACGAGCGCGGCCTCAAGATAGCCGTTCAAGGCACTAAGCTTGTGATCCCCAAGGAGCTTCAGTTCACTGCTGATCGCATCTTGAAGTCTACTCTGCGTGTAGGTACTGCAGATAACGACATCAACGCGGTCCGCAACATGGGAATGGTGCCTCAGGGTTATGTAGTTAATCACTACTTGACTGATCCTGATGCCTTCTTCATCATGACTGACGCCCCTAACGGCATGAAGATGTTCCAGCGTGTAGCTATTAGCACTGGTTTCGAGGGTGACTTTGAAACAGGAAATGTGCGCTACAAGGCCCGTGAGCGTTACAGCTTTGGCTTTAGCGACCCTCGCGGCATTTTCGGCTCTCCGGGCACTCCTTAGAGATCGATGTTGTATGTAAAGGGGCCTCTTGTAGGCCCCTTTCTTTTTCTATATCCTGAACATAATCCCTGACAGGTGCAATCCCGCGCCTGACCCTAGCCACGACAGGAGATACACATGGCTACTACTACTTTTTCTGGTCCTATTAAGGCCGGAACTATCAAAGATACCATCGGTACAACCGTAGGCTCGGACGTTGCAAACGTCGGTTCTGTGGTTATGGCTCAATCTGCTATACCAAATATCACAGGCGCAAGCCAACTCAACCAAAGAATGGCGATAGTACCTGCCAATTCTCAAATTGTTGATGTGATTTTAAACGTCACTACCGCTGGAAATGACGGCGGCGCGGCCACTATTTCGGTCGGAACGGCTGCTGATGCAGATGCTTTCTTAGCCACTGTGAATACTAAGGCTGCAGGCACTACTCACGGAACGCTAGACACAGAAGCCACTAACGTCGGAACAACCGACCTAGAGGTTTTAGCTGACTTCACCGGAGCCAACGGTGACGGCACAACCGGCGTTGCAACAGTTACGGTTATGTACATCCAGAACAACAATCTCTCTTAGAGTGAGGTGACCCATGAGTTATAGCGATATCAAGTCCGTCACTAAGACGGCAGATGGTTCCGCTGTAGTGGGTCGCTGCCGCTTATATGGGGTGTATTTTACAAATACAGCCACAGGGTCGTCTTTTACTTTGAAAAACGGCACTACATCTGGCGGCACTGCCCTGATGTCTATTACCACGCCCGCTGCTGCAGGTGCCCAAGACTTGTTCATACCGGACATGGGCATCTTGTTTACGGACGGCATATTTATAGACGTAAATGACGCCCAAGTAACAAGTGTTACTTTGTTCTTTGAAGGAGGTGATCCTCAATAATGGCCAGCACTAAGAACGTAAAACGCACGCCCTCTGGGCGTGTTGCCTATAGAGGGGAGACTTTTTCGGGGTTTAACAAGCCAAAAAGGACTTCAGGAGGCAGTAAGAAATTTGCGGTGTTGGCTAAAAAAGGCGATGAAGTTAAGTTGGTTAGATTCGGCGATCCGAATATGACGATAAAGAAAAGTAGCCCTAAGCGCAGGGCCAGCTTCAGAGCCAGACACAATTGTGATACTGCTAAGGACAAGTTCTCAGCAAGATATTGGAGTTGTAAAAAATGGTAATGAAAAAAGCGGCAAAAAAGAAAGTAGTCCGAAAAGCTACCGGAGGGGCAGTTAAGAAGTCTTCTGTAAACAAAGCGGGCAACTACACAAAGCCCACTATGCGGAAGAACCTGTTTAACAGGATTAAAGCCGGATCAAAAGGCGGTAAGCCGGGCCAGTGGAGTGGACGTAAAGCCCAGATGCTGGCCAAGCAGTATAAGTCGAAAGGTGGAGGCTACAGAGATTAATGGCGCTCAAGAAGTCCCAAAAATCCCTGAAATCTTGGACAAAGCAGAAGTGGAGAACTAAAAGCGGTAAGCCCTCCACGCAAGGACCCAAAGCCACAGGTGAAAGATATTTGCCTGCAAAAGCTATTAAGTCTTTAAGTAATAAGGAATACGCAGCTACAACACGCAAGAAACGTGCAGATGCTGCCAAAGGTAAACAAGTTTCGGCGCAGCCTAAAAAGGTTGCTAAAAAAGTTAAACGTCATAGACGAGTGAGGTAATCAAGATGGCTGGACGTGGAATGGGCGCAGCAACTCGAGGCGGTGGAGCGGTTTCCTCAGGGCCTCGTAACAAAAAACTTTCGACCCCTAGCCCTAAAGTTGAGGTCATGATGGCCAAAGGCGGCATGGCTAACAAAAAAGGCAAGTTTCCTGATCTGACGGGAGACGGCAAAGTAACACAAGCCGATGTACTGAAAGGTCGTGGAGTTAAGCGCATGCGCGGCGGCGGTATGGCCGGTATGGCCAAGAAGAAAATGCCTATAAAGAAAATGCGCGGCGGCGGTATGGCTAAGAAAAAAATGCCTATAAAGAAAATGCGCAGCGGCGGCATGGCCGGTATGGCAATGAAAAAGAAATGATTACGGACGCCGACCGAACCGGCATATTAAAGGAGATCAGAGATTGGTCTAAGTATGCTTTAGAGGTCAGTAGCTCTGATTTTAACAACTTACCACCTTGCCCGTATGCCAAGGCAGCGTGGCAAGAAAACAAAGTAGACATACTTTTTAAAACGGACAGTGAGGATTATAGGACCCTTTATGTGACTCTAAGCGAATGGGATGACTCAAAAGAGTTAATCATTATAGCGGACACAGAGTTTGTAGAGGACCCGGATGAGTTTCATTATTTTGTGGATAGCTTAAATGAAGCTATCGCAGACGAGGCTTTTGAAGACAAGGATTTTTGGATAATGGGATTTCATCCAGAAGACGAGTCAAATGAGCTTATTGATGACGGGACTTTTGAAGGGGAGACAGAGACACAGTATGCAATGTTTTTTGTGCAGCGATTATCTAAGCTAGAGAAAGCCGCAGAAAAACTAAGGCCCCTCGGATACTACGACAAGTATTTTAGGGAATACAATGTAGCGGAGATGTACGAGCTACGAACTAATTTCTATAGGCAGTTGCTCGATGGCGACCTCAGGAACAGCAACATTTGATCTCAACATTGACGACCTCATAGAAGAGGCGTTTGAGCGTTGTGGCATGAGAATGACGGCTGGGTATCAGCTGTCTTCCGCTCGTCGGTCCCTAAACCTGTTGTTTTCAGATTGGGCCAATAGAGGACTTAATCTTTGGACTATTGAGCAGGCCACCTCGGTTTTAGCTAACGGAACCACCACAGTTGCGCCGGGAACAGACACAGTAAATGTGCTGTCTGCGGTTGTTAGAGACACGATAAACGGGCAACAACAAGACATAAGCATAGAGAGAATAGGCCGCTCAGAATACTTGGACATTCCCAACAAACTGGTTAAGGCTAGACCTTCTCAGTTTTATGTAGAGAGAAGCAATACACCGACGATATACCTCTACCCTACATCTGACAAAGCCTATACCTTGGTGTATTACCGTATTCGACGAATACAGGATGCGGGTGACTACACTAACACCAGTGACGTGAACTTTAGGTTTTTGCCTTGTTTAGCTTCTGGTCTGGCTTACATGCTTTCCTTAAAATACGCACCTGATCGAATAGGGCTTTTGAAACAGATTTATGAGGAAGATTTCCAAAAAGCCGCGTTGGAAGACAGGGATACTGCTAGTGTTCATTTTGTGCCACAGATAGAGTACTAAGATGGCTACGGCAACAGGTAAATTTGCCTACGCTTTGTGCGATTACTGCGGCAGGAGATATCGCTACCAAGACCTAAAAAAGAACTGGAAAGGGTTCATGGTCTGTCCAGAAGACTATGAGCCAAAAGAGCCTCAAATAGAGCCGTTGCAGTATAGAGGGGACGCAATTGCATTAAAGGACCCTCGACCAGATAGGACGGAACCGACTGTAGTTTTTGTTGGGCTACCGGGTGACGCTGCTTTTCAAAGCCAAGGGTCGGCTTTTGGAGGCACTAACATGCAGCCTCTTCCTGCTCAAAAACCTGTCGAAGGGATAGGTGAGATAGGAGAGGTTATAGTTCTAGGCGCACTGGGAGATGTTACGCAGCCCAGTGGGAGCGTAAGTGCAACAGGCGGCGTGGGATCAGTCTCCCCGTTTAGCGTGCTTACTGTAACAGTCGCCAACCCCGGAGCGGGGAATAGGTATTACATTGAAGGAGTACTGCAGGCCACTATAAGTCTTAACGAAGGTAGTACATATAGACTGGATCAAAGTGATAACTCAAACAGCGGGCATCCTTTAAAGTTCTCTACTACATCTAACGGCACATGGGGTGGAGGGAGCGAGTATACAACCGGGGTAACTTATGTGGGTGTTCCGGGTAACACCGGGGCGTACACACAGATAGTAGTAGCTGCTGCGGCGCCTACTTTATATTATTACTGTTCAAACCATTCTGGTATGGGCGGGCAAGCGAATACACCGTAGATGATATGACATACGACGAGCTGGTAACAAACATTAGGAACTACACTGAAGTGGACAGCAATGTCTTTTCTAGTTCTGTCATTAATACCTTTATTACTATGGCAGAAAACAGAATACTCAGAGACATAGACTTGGATGTGTTTAAAAAAGAATCTACTGGAACCATGACGGATGGAAATAGGTTTTTAGCCTCTCCATCCGACATTCTTACGCACAGGTACATGTTTGTCACTGTTAGCGGAGAAAAGGTGTATTTAGATTTCCGAGACACGTCATTCATGAAAGAGTATTGGCCTGACCCGACTTCTAAAGGCGTGCCTAAATATTATTCCGTTTGGGACCAAAACACTTTTTACATTGCTCCTACCCCAAATAGTAATTACGCCGTTCAATTAGGCTATATACATAGACCAGCACAGCTCTCCTCCACCAATACAACAACGTGGATAAGCACTAATTCTCCAGAGGCGCTTTTATACGCCACCTTGATACAGGCATATAGTTACACAAAAGGTCCAATGGAGATGATGCAGTATTTTGAAAACGCTTATGCTCAGGCAATCCAAGGGCTGGGTATTGAGCAACAAGGCCGCCGCCGTCGAGATGAGTTCCGTGATGGTATGATAAGAATACCGATCAAGTCAGAGAGTCCGGGTCCATGATGAGCGCAAATGGGGCATTGCAGGTAGGCGAATTTACAGTCAAGGCTGTTTCAAATCGGGGCTTTACTCCCGAGGAGCTTGTCGAGCAGGCACTAGACAAAATTATTTATGTTGGGGGGAACTGCCATCCTGCTATACAGGAACAAGCAGTTACCTTCAAAAACCAAATCCGAGGTGTGTTGTTAGAAAGCATGAAACAAGCTGTGCGTTCTGATAGAACTACTTTGGCAAATAGATTCCGTGATGCTGGGCATTCGGAACTTGTAAAACTATTGGAGAATTGACAATGGCTATTACCGTCACTACAGCGATGCCAACCAGCTTTAAAGTTGAGTTGTTTAAAGGGCTGCATGATTTACAAAACGGTGCAGATACACTGAAGATTGCGCTATTAAAGGCAACAGCTTCAGGTTCAGGCACTTATGGCGCTGCAAGCACTAACTACTCTAACATCACTGGCAACAGCGATGAGACTAGCGGTACAGGTTACAGCGCAGGCGGTAACACTCTGACTAACGTAACCCCTGTTGCTGCGGGCACTACTGCTGTTTGCGATTTTGCTGACACTACTTGGTCAAGCGCATCTTTTACTACGAGCGGCGCGATGATCTATAACACTAGCAACTCTAATTCTGCTTGTGCGGTATTAAGTTTTGGTGGCGATCAGACTGTTAGCACTGGAGATTTCCAAATCCAGTTCCCCGCTGCTGGCGCCTCTACTGCGATTATTCGCATAGCCTAGTAGGACAGCCTCATGGCTTATCAAGGTCCAATTAGAGCATGGGGCGAAAGTACTTGGGGAACAAGTACATGGGACGGTATTGGCACTGTTGTAGACCTTGGCCCTACTTGGGGTAACGGTGCTTGGGGCGAAGGTGCTTGGGGCGAGAATGTTAATGTCTCCGTTTCCGGCACCGGAGCAGTAGGGACTGTAACATTTGCTATATCGGATAGTGTTGTTCCGGTAGGCGTGGCAGGTACAGGTGCAATAGGCACCGCAGTTATCGTATTAGGCGATAACGTAGCTCCCACAGGAGTGGAAGGCACCGGGGCTGTAGGTACTGTAGTAACTAACTACAGCAGCGTCCAAATACCCACAGGGGTACAGGGCGTAGGAGAAATGGGAGGCTTCGTCGTTGCTGTAGACGATGTGGTGATCCCGGTAGGTGTCGAGGGTACCGGCGCGGTTGGTACTGTAAATGTTTTCATTGCCGACATTGTTATACCAGATGGCGTAAGTGCCACAGGTGCTGTAGGTAGTGTAACAACCCAAGTAGCTCTTAATGTTACTGGGGTCAGCGGAACCGGAGCTGTAGGGACTGCAACGGATGCAGTAGTGCCTGCAATCACAGGCGTATCCGGCACAGGTGCCATAGGCACAATAACACCGGCCTACGATAGAAATGTTACTCCAACAGGCGTATCAGGCACAGGACAGGTAAGTGCAGACGGTGCCACAGTAGCCCCAACAATAACTGGGGTATCCGGCACAGGCGCCATAGGCACTGTATCAATTTCTGTGGATGAAACTATAATTCCAACAGGAGTATCCGGCACAGGTGCAGTTGGTGTCGTAGCGATCAGAGGTTGGTCAGAGGTAAATGATTCACAAACACCGGGTTGGTCAGAAGTAGATGACTCACAGACACCGGGTTGGGTAGAAGTAGATACTGCCGCTTAACGAGGTAAACCATGGCAACTTATGTAAATAATTTAAGGTTAAAAGAAATCGCCACAGGTGACGAGAGCGGCACTTGGGGCACAAGCACTAACACTAACTTAGAGCTTATCGGGGAATCGCTAGGGTATGCTACCCAAGCAGCCTTTGCTTCAGACGCAGACGCTACTACGACGGTGGCTGATGGAGCGACTGATCCGGCTCGTGCACTGTATTTAAAGGTCACTTCTGGCGCATCTCTCACGACAACCAGAACCTTAACTATTGGCCCAAACACCGTTTCTCGGGTGATGTGGATAGAGAACGCTACCAGCGGAAGTCAGTCCATAAATATCTCACAAGGCTCTGGCGCTAACGTCACTATACCCACGGGCGCAGCAAAGATTGTATATCTGGATGGCGCGGGTTCCGGCGCTGCTGTAGTAGACGCCTTGGGTCAAGTTGATGTGGGCGATGGCACCGTCACTAGTGTAGGCGGTACGGGGTCAGTAAATGGCATAACACTTACCGGCACGGTCACCAGCTCGGGCAACCTTACCCTTGGGGGTACGTTAGCCAATGTAAACTTAGCCTCACAAGTCACAGGCACCCTACCCACAGGCAATGGTGGCACCGGCTCTACAGCCACTACCTATTGTAGTCTGACTGCAAACGTATCCGGTGTGCTACCCTTTGCTAACGGCGGCTCTGGCGCGATAGTCCCTCTGATGAAGAGCGGAAACTATACAGCCAGTAACAGAGACTACGTTGTGGTAACTGCCGGTAGTATTACTATAACGCTGCCATCCTCCCCTAGTGCAGGAGATGTCGTGGTAATTAAAGACGGTACAGGTGCCGCAGAGACTACGAACTTTACGGTGGCTAGGAACAGCTCAAACATTGCCAGTAGCGCAAGCGACCTGACGTTCGATAAGAACTTCGCTGAGATCGTGATGACCTATATCAACGGCACAATCGGCTGGAGCGTGTAAATGAGTAATCTTTCTGATCTGCTGCCCAGCGGTGGTGGGCAGAACATTGTCGATTTCACGGCTAGTGGCACGGTAGCTTCTGGCAAGCCTGTGGTTCTGAATGCTAATGGCACGGTGAGTCAGGTAGCAGAGACTTCTGTGTCTCAAGCGGTGGGTTCGGCTGTAA
>CAACVD010000807.1_pt1 | contig 15128 bp, 10 predicted proteins | sample 2381771 | NCBI WGS metagenome assembly CAACVD01 (sample SAMEA5211965, study PRJEB30684) | marine metagenome | biome: Marine; feature: Epipelagic; material: Water | collected 2015-10-15 | depth 15 m | reverse complement strand
AAAGAGATAATCCTTTTAACTTTTATTTTGATGAAAGTTCTTATAAAAATATTTCTTCATCATCTTCTAGAAAGACGGTAAAAGCAAACGAAAGAAATCATTATTTTCATTCATATCAATCTACTGAAAATAGAAGAATTAACATTACCAATGACGGTACTTTTCCTGATTCAATTACTGATTTAATAAATTACGGTTCGGTTGATAAAGTAGAAACTGATATTTACGGTAATGAATATATTCAAATTATACCTAATAAAGGGGTTATAAAAAATACATCTGATATAACAGTTATTGGTGATGCAGAATTTGATTCGGGGGGTACTATAGATATAACTGAAAATAGACATGGTGATAGTATCGAAGGGTTGTCAGGTTTATCAGATAAAATCTACGCGTATAAAGAAATTTATATTAAAGATGCTGTAACAAAGGCTTTATTACCGTTAAGTGCTTCTAAATTTGATATAATATATAATAAGTTTAAATTTAATGATATATTGTATAATGAAATTTTAGAAAATAAAATTACAGATATAAACGTATATGAAAATACTATTAGTGTAGATTTAAGTTCATTTTCTATTATAGATACATTTGATTATAATGGTAATTATATAGAGAATGCATCATCTCCTTTAATTATTGAAAAAGATAATACAAGTATATCATTTATAACACCTGATTGTTATCATAATAATTCTATATACAAATTTAATATTAATCTTAATAATTTCAATACCCCTTATAATAATAGTTTCTACTTTGAATTATTTAAATATGATACCCAGAAAAAAATTATTGAAGAGGTTAGTACTAGAAATAATGAAACTTCAAGTTATTTTCTAGAATCGTTTACGTTTGATAATCAAATAAAATTTAAAAAAATTATTAATAGTACATTGACGTATAATAGTTATGATAATTCATTTTTATTAACATCTACATTCACACGTGAAAATATTTTCAATTCTAGGGATAGTTTAGTTTTACATTATTTTAATTTTAAAATAGTTAATAATAAAATAGTTCAAATAAAAAATATATTATATACAAATTATAACGATAATTCAATACCTGATGATATTAAAACAGTAACAATAGAAGCTAAAAACCCTGCAGCTATAAATTTATTAAACGGTAATGATATTACTATACCAGCTATACCATTTCCAAGCTCAGATACAAGTACATCTTTGACTATTGCATATTCAGGAAATATTAATGCTAACTTTATACTAGACCAGATTGTACAAAATTCCAGTGGGTTAAGCTTGTATAAAGCTGAAATTGATTATGGCGATGGTACCACTGAAACGCATTTTTCAAAATTTTTATCTTCTGGTGATTTAAAATTAGAAAATTTTTCACATTTGTATACATCTTTTAATGATAGTATAAGTTCTACAGGTTCATTGAATTTTTATTATGAAAATGGTAAAAAAGCTACTGTTAATTTAACTATTTTAAAAATAATCACTAATATAGAAACGTTAAATATTAAATCAATTAATAGTCAAAAAACCAATCAAGATAAGTTTATTTGTAATATAATTGACAAAGACCATACTATTTATAATCTTATAGATACAACTACTAAATCTTTATCTAGCCCACCGTTTATACCTTCAAAATTTCCAACTATATTGGATTATCCGAATATTATTTCTGGTACTACAATTCGAGTATTAGGTAGATTCTCTACAGGAACTACAGGTGCAACTATTGAAAATTGGGGAGATGGTACATCTGAAACTATAAATAATGACTCCGCTGTAGTACATACATATTAATAATTAACTAAATATACATATGCCTATTAATTTAAATATTATTCAAACTCCGAGAAATCAGACTGAAAATGTTATATATAGAGACCTATCATTAAATATGGAAACAGGTATAGTTAAAGGCAATGACGCTTCAAATGAAAAAAATTTTAAAGACTTAAATACATCTATTGACTTTGAAGCAATAAAAAACTCTTTAATAAATTTAATTAAAACTTTTCCAGGTCAAAAAATTTTAACCCCTGAATTTGGAATGAATTTTGGAGATTTATTATTTTTACCTGTTTCTAAGGTAAGAGGTTTAACTATTGGAGAAACACTTAATAATTCTATAGTAGGTTTCGAACCAAGAATAAATATAGATTTTATAGAAGTGATTGCGGATATAGAAAAGCAAGAATATGAATTAAATATACAACTTACAGTACCTGAATTTAATAATCAACTATTATCTATAGGGGGTAGATTAAACAAATCTGGTTTTTATAGTTACTAATTAAATATAAATATGGCAATAAAAAATTTAACTGATTTTAATTTATCAAGAGATAGTTACACTGCTTTTGATGCAAAATCTTTAAAAGAATTGATACAAACAAGACTTAATCAAGGAGAGATTTATACTGATCAAAACTTTGAGGGTAGTAATATGTCATCTGTAATTGATGTAATTGCATATAGTTATCATCTATTACTATTTTATTTGAATCAAACTTCAGCTGAATCTATGTTTACTGATACTACCATATATGAAAATATGAATAGAATTGTTAAACTTATTGATTACAAACCTAAAGGTTATCAGACGTCTTTACTTTCATTTGATTTAATAGCTAGCAAACTATTACCAGTAGATACATATACTATTAAGAGATATAGTTATTTTGTTATAGGGGGTAATTATTATTCATTTTCCGAAGACACTACTTTTAATAAAACTGTTGATGGGGATCAATCATTAACTAATTTTTCAAGTCAAAATTTATTAAGAGAAGGCCAATATATTGAATATCCGCAAGTTTTTGCCTTAGGAGAAGATTTTGAAAAAGTTATATTATCTGTTAGAAGTGAAGATGATAATATAGATGTTAATATTGATAGTCAATCGATCGATTTATATGTTCAAGATGTAGATACAAAAGTTATAACTGAATTTAAAGAAACAAATAATTTATTTCTTGAAGGACCAGATTCAAATGTCTATGAAAAAAGATTAAATGAAAATGGTTTATATGAATTTAAATTCGGAAATGGAATATTCGGTAAAAAAATAAATGCTGGTGATGGTATTCTAATATATTATATACAAAGTTCCGGTGATACAGGTGTCGTATCTGCAGGGGTTTTAAATGGTAATAAATTAAATTTATATAATACTCCTCAATTTAATCAAATTAGTAATAATATTTTTAATACAACTTTTAATTTTATAACTTTAGATCAAATACAAAATTTAAACTTTTCTAATTCTCTACAATCTACTAATCCTGTAGAAAAAGAAGATATAGAAAGTATTAGAAATAATGCATCTAAAAATTTTCAACTTCAGAATAGAATAGTTACTTTACAAGATTATAATAATTTTCTTCAAACTAATTTTTCTCAAATTTTAAAATCATTTAGTGTAGTTAATAATAATGAATATGTAAATTCTTATTTAAATTATTTTTTAAATATTGGATTAAATAAACCTAATGATGATAGTAGAGTTTTATTTAACCAGGTTAATTTTAATTCTATAAATCAAGCTAATAATATATACCTATTTTTAGTTTCTAAGTTTAATAATGTAGATGAAAATGATAATTTAAATTATGTTTCTACATCTCAAAAGACATCTATAATAAACATGTTTAGAGAACAACAACAAGCCAATATTAATATAGTTCCGGTTGATCCTGTATATACTTCATTTAGTTTGGGTGCACGGTCAGCTGAAACAGAAAAATTAACAACTGAAATAAAAGATGAATCTTTCTTAGTAATCAAAAGAAATATTTTAAGTAACTCGAGTATACAAGCTATCAAGGAAAGAATTAATAATATTTTTATAAATTATTTTAATGACTTAAATTTAGGTGATCTTGTTAGTTTAAAAGAATTATCTAATCAAATTTTTAATATAGGCGGCATAGAAGATATTAAAACTAGAAGAATAAAAAATAACGATACTTTAAGTGAAATTGATGGGTTAAGTCTACTAGTATTCAATCCAATATATCCAGATAATGATATTAAAATTTTATCTAATGATTTAAAATTACCTTTTTTTAAATATCCATATCTATCTGGTAAATCTATTTTATCTAATATTTTAGTTGAGAACGCATAAAATGATTTATAGTTTTAATACAGATTATACTTCATTATCGGGGACTACCGTACCCTATGATATATATAATAATAATTTCGAAAAAATTATATCTGTTTCGACCCCTGTAAGTGCTAATTCAATTTTAACCGGTAATTTAGGAGGAATATATGTTGTACCTAATTTTTTAAGTGCTGCTAGCAGTATATCTGATACAAACTTTTATGTAGATTTCGGGGACGGTACTATAGTAGAAAATAATTTATCAGCTTTTCATAAATATGAAGTACCTGGTAATTATCCTGTAACATTAGTTGTTACTAATAGCGCAGGTTTTCTTTTTAAAGCTTCTACAAATTACGTTTTAAACGTTAAAGACCCTATACCAGACAAAATATTTTTAACTCAGGATAGTATTTTACAAATGGGTAGTGAAAGTAATGTACAATTTTATATAACAAGATTTAATAGTTTAAATACTTCTAAAATTTTATCTGCTAATGATTATAGTATTAAACTTAGTGTCGATGGAAATGCTTCTACTTTACAATTAGGGGATGAATACTTAAATAATAAAAATTTTCAATATGAAAATAAAAGTTTTTTCTTTACTTCACCTGACGATAAGTTTGAAGTAATAGATAGTGTAAAGACTAATAATACATTTATTTACGGTAAAAAGTTTAACGGTGAGTTAGTTTTATCAACTTTATCCGCGGAAGATAATCAGTTAGTAGGTACGTCAGGTTTTGGTACATTTAGATTTTTTGAACCTATTTTTTAAGTTCTTCAATCTCTTTACCTAATCTTTTTACTTCTTCAATTAAAACTGGTATTAAACCAATATAATCAACTGTTAAGTAACCTTCATTAGTTTCATGGACCAAACTTTTATCTATTTGGTATAAATGTTGGGCAATAATACCTTTACCTTTACCTGATCTTTTTGATCTTTCATTCCAATCAAATTCATATCCTGTTAAATTATTTACATAATTTTGAGAATCTATAGGTATTAAATTATCTTTTAATCTACTATCAGATGAAGTAAAAGCAATAATATCTCCGTCCCCACTTATGGTACCAGTTACTGTTAGGTCTCCGTTTGCAGATAAATTACCATTAATACTTGTACCAGCTAAATTAGAATCTCCGATAACTGTAATACCGTTATTAAATAATATTTCATTGTCAAATACACCGCTACCATTAAATCGAAAATCATTTGCCGTGATACTGTTTATAACTGTATTACCATTAACAGTTATATCGTTTTCAATAGTAGCGTTATTTTTAATAAGTAAATTATTATCAGCTGTAATATTATTACCTGCTACAAAATTTTGCGATGTGTTTAAATTAGAATCAAATGTTGAACTATTGCCTGAATTACCTAATCTTAAAGCAGAACAATTACCCTTACCGTCGGTGATTACATCCCCATTTAATACACCATTAGTTATAGTTTTTAATAAACCATCATAGGTATTGTTAATATTTTTACCTTCTAAAGTTGCCATTATTTACTCTCCAAAATTTCAATTCTATTGTTTAAGCTTTTCACCTCTTCAATTAAGTAAGGTATTAATTTATTATAATCTACTGATAAATAGCCTTCTTCATTTTTTCTAACTGCTGATGGAATAAATTCTTGTACTTCTTGAGCAATAACACCTACATCTTTACCAGTTTTATTAGATTTTTCATTCCATTCATACTTATAACCGTTCAAATTATTAATAACACTATTTGAATCGTCAATTTTTATAATATTATTTTTTAATCTTTTATCAGATGATGAGAAAGCAGTTATATCGTTTGTCGCATCAATAGTACCAAGAACTGTCAAATTACCACTTGCAACTTTTAAACCCCCGTTAAATGTAGCGCAATTGGCGAACTGACTTGTACCGCTTGCTACATTTAAACCTCCATTAAGAGTTGAACAACCTGTTACTGTTAATGTGCAAGCAACATTTAAAGTTTGAACATTAGTAGTACCATCAATTTTATTAATACATGCATCGCTATCAGCAGATTCTACAGTTAAATTACCTTCCATACATACCCCACCACCACCGGTTTGGTTACTACCTTTAACTTTTATAATATTACCATCCGTACTTTTACCATCTAATATTAAAGGTCCACATATAAATGCACCTGCACCTTTTTGACCTATAGCTAATGATACAACATTACCAGAACCGTCACTTAAATTAGCTAATGCATTAGGTTCTTCCAAAGCTTGATCATTGGTAAAAACTGCTTCTATATTTCTATTACCTCCCTGAATCCTGGGTATATTAACATTATCTGACACTTTAATAATTGATGGGTATGTAAAAGCAATTATTTCCCCGGCAAGACCTGATATAGTTGTGCTCATAATATTATTTATCCAAAATTACTGTTTTTAATAGAGGTATTCTTTCCCCTATACGTTTAGTTCTTAATAAATTTATTAACTTATTTTGATAGTTAAATAATTCTTCTATAACTCTATTTAAAGTATTACCATTTAATGTTTCATTTACACCTACAAAAAATTGTTTTTGTTCATTCAAATCCAAATCAATTTTATCTTTATGTATTAATTCTAAAAATTCTTTAAAACGTAAGTAACCATCGGTTTCTATAGTATCAAATTGAGCTAATAATTTTTTATTTACATTAGATGCAAAAAGATTTAAATTAAATAAATACCTGTATATTGTAGAATTGAAGGTAATATTATTAAAATATTCATCATTAATTAAAATTTCACTTCTTTTATAAAAGTTAGGTCTATTGGTATTAAGAAGTGATAAAAAATTATTATCTTCTGAAAAACTGAAAATTCGTTTATTAGACCACATTAATAATTTATCTTCCTTTTTAGTGTCGCTACCTATTATTTCTAATCCATTTGCAGCTAATGTAAATTTATCAAAATCAGGTACTTCATCCCAAGGTAATTCAAACGCTGAAAACTTTTCAAAAACTGTATTCCATAAATTTACTGAATCAAAATTAATATCAATTGTAAATTTTTCAATATTTTCATTTTGCGTGTTTACAAAATATTTATAAATATTTTTGGTAGTTTGTAAATAATATACATTACTATCATTTTCAGAAAAAATTATTTTTCTAGGTAGTTCAATCTTACCTATTAATGGGATTGAAAATTCAAACGGATTTTTTCCAAAAGTATATTCATCAACCTGATCAAAGTTATTTGCATTTAATACTATAATTTTATAAGTTTCAGTAACAATAAATAATAAATCAAAAGTTTTATTATACGACATACTAACAAATTTATTTTCAGTAAATAATTTTTTATTTGAATATTTTAATTTATATACAAATTTTTCACTAAACTTTTTTATACTCATATCTACTTCATCGTATACAAAAAGATTTTTATTACCATATTCTATATAACTATTACCGTTAAAATTAGTATTTTCAAACCCTTCCCCTCCAATAGTATCTAATAGTTTAATTTTTCTTTCCCCGGTACGATCTTTATTGACTATAGTTTTAACATCAGTTTTAAATACTTGATTTAAATTTCTATCGTTTATATATAAAATATCTTTTTCTTTATCAGCTGCTATGCTAGTTACTTTACGAAATGATAACTGATTGTTCTCTCCTAATCCAGTTGCACTCAATACAAAATCAAACATTGTATCATTTCTGTCTAATTGATAAACGTATAAAAAAGCACTTGTGTTAACGAACAGACTATATTCATCTTCTATTTTTGTACTATTAATAGTTAATATATTTGTATTAGTTACATCAGCAAAACTTTCATTATATGCTGAAAGTTTTACAACACTTGGATCTAAACCACCTGAAATAAATCTTTTATTAGTATTCACCCATTCCCAATTTATTTCACCTGTATTATCATCAGCAGATAATACTGCATATTTGTTATAGTCTGATGGTATTAAAGGGTTACTAATATTTGCAAATATGTATAAATCTATCAAATTTTCATACAATAAATTTAATTTAAAATTAATAGAATTTTTATTAATAATTTCATTTGGTTTAAATAACAAATCATCTAAATTATATGAGGGATTTAGTACGGAAAATATGGTCCTATCTTTAAATTTAGTAGAATTTATTATATCTGTATTAATATTCTCAACTAAATTTAATTTATCTTCTTGAGTATTTTTAGTTTTATAAAAAAGTCCATTAGTATAATTATAGTAGCCTATATAATCATTACCGTCAAATTCAAATTCTCCACCGTCAGTGAACGCTATTTTTTTTGAAGATGTAATATCTTTATAATCTTGACTTGAGGTATTATTCAAATCTTGACCTACATAAAATTTAGTGGCTATATCATTTACTGGCATAATTTAATCTATATTATAAGTTAATGTTTGTTGTGATGGGGTAATAATTTCAACTGATTTTTCTAAATATTCTATAAGCTGTTGTTTAAAACCGCTGTCAATATTTAAATCCTTAATATTTACTTTAATATTATTACTTATGTTACCAGGTATATTGTAAGTAAATAATGTATCAATCTCTTCTGTTGAATTTCTAGTACCGCATGGTACTCTAAAGTATAAAGGGTCAATTGATTTAGTTTGTAATTCTAAATAATTAACTAAACTGCTATCAAAACTTGTATTATGTATTTTAAAGTTTTTAATTATACCACCCTTACTATTGTAATTTATATCTTTAACAATATTATCAATAGGTACATTACGTATATTTTGTGTATTAATAAATAACTCAGGATATATTATTCTTTCAATTGGTATAAGATTAGGGTTAAAATTTATGGAACCAAAATATAAGCCGTTATTATATAATTTTATCTCGCCTCCATTTAAATTAAAATCTATATTAAAATAATTTTTTATAGCAATATTAGGTACATCGAATATAATTTCAACGTTGCTTTCAGGTTCAGCACTATTAACTTTTTGAGTTCCGTCCCATGCACTTAGTTCGTGTGGTGGGTTAGTCCATAAAAATGAGGTATACCCATTAGCTGAAAGAGGTGGACCTGCTTTATCCCATTGTTCTGTTAAGATAAAAGTATTTAAAAATGCATTTAAATTAAACTTAAAAACTAATTTATTATCATGTTTACTATATTTTTGATCTAGCGCATAAAAATTAGTAGGATTTATATGAAACTTATTTGCTGATAATATATCAAATTTAGAAGTGCCTATACCTGCAATACCTTCACCAATAATAGTATCGTAGTCATTTTTGTTTAATCTACGATATTTATATAAACCAGTTGGGTAAATAGCCGTTAAAGAATTTGTACCAAAAGATGTAACAGGTATTTCTTCATTTGTAGCATAATATGTTTGTATATTAGTATTTACACCTGATATATCTAATGAAAATGTGTTTTCTAATTGTCCAGAATTAGCATTAAATTTATCAATAAAAATATGACCAGATAAATCTTTTGCAAATGATAATATTTTTAGTTCATTATCTTCTTTTACAAAATCAATTTTATACCCTTCTTCCATAGGCTTGCTTAATTCAAAAGAGGATAACTTATATCTTTCTGAAGTAAATTCTTGTATAAATCCTTTTTGAATTGGTGTATTAACATATTGAATAAATAATCTCTCACCAACTGAATTAATGTCAAATATTTTACTTTCAATAGAATCTAAAATAGGATCTTCTTTATTTCCTAGACCTAAATTATCAAAAACTACCCTAGCTCTTCCATCTTGTATAAAATTAAAGAAACTAGAAAAGGACTGATTAAAAGTTCCTTCCCCGGTTGCTGTTTGAACAATAGTATAATAGCTTTCATCAAATGATTGACCTTGTATAATTCCTGAACTTAATTCAGCTGATAACGAAGTATTAAGAAATGCTTCACCAGGTATTAATTGTTTAGATATAAATCTATCTATAACTTGTAATGAACATGCAACTTCTTCATTTAATTTTGCAGGTGTATTACCTACTAAAAATCTGTAACTAGATACTGTAGGTATGATACTTTCAAATTTACTTGAAAGTCCTTCAAATTGTAAATTTAAACTATTTTCTTGTGTTAAAACTAAATTGTTTAGATCTAAATTAATAATATTTTGATCAGTATTATATTTATGGGTTATAAAAAACACATTATTATAACCGTGAAAAGTTTTACTTTTATACGATTTTATAATTTCAAGAAGTAAAAGATTGTTTATATAATTATCATTTGGAGTTAGTTCGTTTAAAATTTCACCGAAATAATTTGTCTTTATTAATTTATTATCGCATACAAGAACTATATTATTATTTTGCTCTACGTATAAAACATCTAAAATATTTTCAGTACTTTCATATGTGTTAGTTCTTAAAAGTTTAAAATTATTATCATATATATAAAGTATATTACCTTGTGGAATAATTATAAAGGGGGTAAAATAAAAGTTATTTTTTATAGAAAATCCATCTTCATATAAATTACCAAATAATTGATATGAATCTAAAGATGATAATGAATCTAATTCTAATTCAAAACCTAAATTAAAATCTCTGTTAGGTATATTTTTAATATCTATTTTATCAAAGCCTTTAACTAAATTAAGATTTACTTCATTTACTTCTTGTAATTGTACAGAAGATGTTTGTATGGTATATGTATCTCTAATTAATTTATCTTTTTGACTATCAATATAATTATTAATTTGTGTATTATTTATACGTTGATAAACATATGATGCATTTGGTTCAAAAGTTAAATTACTTTTAACATCATAATAGACTGAATTTGTTTGATTTTTATTAAAATATTCAGCTGCTTGGGTGGTATTGGCGTATTCATTATATGCCCCTGTAAAAGCTACAGTATATGAAGTATCTTTAGGTATATAATACCTATCAAACCAAACACCTCTGTTAACTCCGTCACCCTTTAACCATGTACATAGATAGTCACCAAAAATATCATTATTTTGTACATCATTTAAACTTTCAAAACCTAATAACCCTCCACTTTGCAGTACAAATAAACTTACATCATTTTCATTTGCTAAAAATTCTTCATCATTAATAAATGTATTCTGTAAATTATTCTTATTAGTGTCGGTAAGTTTAAAAATCTTATCACTAAAATATGGGTTAGTGGATGCAAATGAACCATTATCAGCCAAACCAGTATCATTTATATTAATTTTTTCAAAAGGAAATAAATTATTTGGCATAGTAAAATTGGTTAATTCTTTTGAACCTATTTTAAACTCGCTATCAAAAAATGTATAATTTAAAGTTATATTATCGTAATCTTTTTCTTTACTTTTTTGATTGGTAAAATTTTGATATTTTCTACCAATATAAAGCAAATTATCATCTCTATTTTCTTCTAAATTATCTCCACTATATGCTATATTATCATTAGATATATGGTTCTTTAAATTAAAACAATTAAAATTAGCAAAGTTTTTATCACCACTAATAATATTTGAGTATGTATAATATGTTAATAGATCATAATTTATACCCGATAAAGTATCATTCGATAACTGATTATTATTTAGATAATCGTAATAAATAAATTGATCTATATTATCAGTTTTTAATAAAACTATTTCGTCATCTACACCTATTGTACCATTTGTTACTCTTTCAGGTGTTGGGTCTAATAGACCTGCAGTATTTATAGTTGAAGATAATACTTCTGTTACAAAGACTTGCTCACCCGTACTACCAATTCCACTTATTTGTTGTATTTCTGTTGTTAATGTTGTAGTTGTAGTGGTAACTATTTTATTATCTTTATATAAACGTAGCTTTTTATTTTCCCTATCATAAAAATAATTAAAATAATAATTTGAAGTAAGAGATAAGTTTTCTGAATCTAAAAATTTAAATCTTAAAGCTTCTTGACCGCTATCATATAAAAATTTAGGAAGTTTACCATCAATTAAAGAGACTGTAAGAAAATCATCATTTACAAAATCTACTAAAAAATTACTACCGTTTAAATCGGTTATATCAATATTAAATGATATAACCGATTCAAGATCTCTTGGACCTGTTAATACCTGTAAGAAGAATGAACTGCTTAATAAAGGTTGAGTACTTTTAAAATTTAATCTAGTATTTAAATCTTGTACTGATATTGTTTTTTTTAAATTGAAAATCTGATCAGATTTTTGGTCTTTAACTATATTATTACTGGTATAATTTTTTATAAAACTATCATTAGCACTTTTATTCACGTTATAAGTAAGTAAATGCAATCCTTGCTGAGTAAAATTATCATTACTAATATATTCAATTTTATTATTAGAATCTTTTAAATATATAGGAGATAAAGCACTTAAACTTTTATATGTTGGTGATAAAGACATCTATTAATATTTATAATGAAAATTATATATCAATTTCCATAAACGTATTTAAAACTAAATTAAATTAGTTCCAGAGTATATATCTTGCAATATTATTTCGTCGATGCAATTATTAATTCCACTTAATGATGATATATCAATATTAGAATTAGGGTTTTTATAATCGTAAAAAGAAAATATATTGCTATCGTCAGTTGTTGATATAAAATTATAGAATGTATAGTACTCAGGAATAATAGAAGAAGAAATTCCATCTTTTTCATTTAAAATTCTAAAATCATTTTCTAATAATAAATTATTATTCAATTCATCAGTTAAATAAGTAAAATTACACACACCTTTAGGTAAACTTAAACCCCACCCCCATCTAGTATTAAAAGATGAAATTTCAAAAGTTTTATTAGATCCTAAATATCTAAAATCAAAAGCACTAGTAGGGTCAGTATTTATTAAAGAATAGCTACCGCTAAATTTTTCTTTTGCAACTATAGGTTTAAAATTATCTCCACCTGATAGTGTATCTGAAATTTTTATTTCAGACCCTAAATTTTTACCAAAACCAGCAGAAGGTCGACCTTGTGTGTCGAAATTTTGATTAAATTTGTTTAAAATAGGTTTTAAATTAGATCTATTAATACTGAAAAAATCTACTATTCTTTTTAAACTTGCTGGATATTGTTCGGAAAACTTATTTACATTGCTATCTATTAATTTTAAGTTACTAATTAAATTATCAATATTTGCATAGTCTATATCGTTAGAATTAAGTAAAAAATTAGATATTTTTTCATAAATTTTTACTCCTAATGTATCAGGATCGTTTTCATCTCCTACTATTTGACCTAAAAAATCTGTAAAGAAAGTTGGGTTTTCTTTTAAATTAGGTTGATACAAATAACTTAAAAAATTATCTTTTTGATTGTTATCCTCATTTATTTTTCTAAAATCTTTACTCGCGCTTACTGGACTAATACTAAAGGTATTACTAAATCCCGATAAAGATATATTATTACTTTTGGCTTGGGCAAATAATTTAAAATCCTCGCCTATACCATCATATTGAAAAGCTCCTTTAAAATATCCTCCAAGTTCATCAGCCGATAGTATACCAAAATCACTTGAAAAAGTAGCATTTAAAGTAGTATTACTTATATCTTTTAATTGAATATCTATAGTATTATTGTTAAAACCGTTACCTAACGTTAAATTTTTTAAGTATTTTGCTGGGTAATTATTATTAGTTTTAACCCTAACGGTGAAAAATATTGTCTGATTTTGAAAATAGAATTTATCGAAATTAAAAGTATTATCGTCATAACCTATACCATCAATACCTGTAGTTGAAAATGATAGTTTACCTATAGGGGCATTATCACGTATATTAATTTTTGCTGTAGCAGTAATTTGATTCAATATAGGTAAATTATTTTGGGGTAAATTATAATACTCTTTTTCAGGGTCAGTTACCGCTGTTGTATCGAAATTTGCAAATATATTAATTTCTTTGGCCATTTATAATATTTATAATCAGCACTAAAATCTATAGAAAAAACTATTAGATAACATAAATATAAATATATTATGGCTAAAAAATTTTTAAATTTAATTGAGCAAATAACTAGTAAAATAAATAGTGGTCTTCAAACTGGAGGATTAGTTAAACTAGCTAGTGATTATAAATCAAAAGAAGGTTATAAAAATCAAAATAAAGAACAACAAAAATATATTGATAACTATTTTGATTCTGAAGGTAATTATATAATTACAAATATTAAAACTGAATTCCCCTCTAAAGCCCCTGGTAACTCTGATAATAGAGGTAATTTTTTCTATGTTACTGTTGCAAAAGAATTAGCTAATGGTTTACATGATGAAAAAGGTCAAGTTACATTGACAAGTGATATGGTAGAGCCTATTGATTTAGGAATTAATAGACACCCTGTTGATCCTGATACAGTATATGATAATAAAGTTAAAATTGACCCTAAAGAAATTGATGAGGAAGATAAAATTGAAATAACAAGAATGACCCAACAAGGAGATTCTTTAAAACCTACCGAGCTTTCAACTCCTACCCTAAATACAAAGATACCTTCATCCCCTGCAACACCATCACCAGCAGTTAATGAAAGTTATACTTCAAATTACATGCCAATCAACAGTTAAAAATGAAGGATACTGATACAAAATTGCTAGAAGAAGCTTACGATAATGTACAAGAAGGTATTTTAGACAGAATTAAAAAAGCTGGTTCTGAAGCTAAAGCTTTAGTTGGCGGAACCGGTCAGCAAATTAAAGGTTCATTAAAGAAAGGTACAGGTAAAGCGATAGGAGGAGCGTTAGGTAAACTTGGTTCAAAAACAGGTGCTAAGATAGGAAAAGAAATAAGTGATACCGGTATTGCACAAAAAGCTGCAGCTTCACAAAAAGTTGTAGATGCAGGTAAAAATACTTATATTGCAAGTAAAGTTAAAGATATAATTAATGATTTAAAAGTATTCGGAAGTACGGATTCAAGAGATACTGAACAAAAATTATCAGTAGAATTAGAAAAATTACTTAGAAAGTATCTTTAAATTTTTTCAAGATTAACCCAACAAGCAAAGGCATTAATCTCTTTATCTAATACAAATACGTCTTTATACATGTGATCTGAAATAGTCACTATAT
>CAACVD010000806.1_pt1 | contig 15130 bp, 13 predicted proteins | sample 2381771 | NCBI WGS metagenome assembly CAACVD01 (sample SAMEA5211965, study PRJEB30684) | marine metagenome | biome: Marine; feature: Epipelagic; material: Water | collected 2015-10-15 | depth 15 m | reverse complement strand
ATATGCGCTTTTAGTTCTAGACCTTCCTTTTTATTTTTAAGATAATCAATTGTTGCTGCCCTACCCATAGGCTCATCTTTTTCAGAAAAGATAATCAAAGAACCATCAAGAATACAATCACCAAAATGTTTTTTCTTTATTTCAGAGACTTGTTCAGGACATTTGCTAGTAATATCATTTCCTTCAAAATCAAAGATATTTACTTTATTATCTATTTTGTGAAGTTGTATTCTTAATCCATCATATTTCTCTTGAATAATATATTCTCCACTAAAACCTTTTAATTCTTCTAAGTCTTCTATATCAAATATTCTATACATTGGCTTATTTGGAATTATAAATTCTGTATCTGCTTTTTTCTCAGACTTTTTCATTTCTATGTCTTTTAATTCCTTCCAATCTTTTTCTTTGTTTTTTGACATAAAAAGTAGTTCCAATATTGACATTGCTGCCTTAACTTTTCTTTCTACCATTTTAGAGTCTTTTCCGTCCCCATAATGCTCAATAATATAGAGTGGAATATCCTTAACTTCTAGGTCTAGCCCAACAAGACCATCAGTAATATCATCACCCTTCATGCCTTTGATACTGTATATGTCATCGGGTAGTGCTTTTTTGTCCGACCTAATTGCATAATGAAGAAACTTAACCATGTTTTCGGGAGACTCGATTAGATTTTCCAATACCTCTCCCTTGAACTTTTTAGCAAAAGGGTCTTCTACTTCATCAGAAGCATAGCGCATTAGTTTGATGGCTTGGTAAATTTGTTCAGCGTTTTTACTTTGAGGATTTTTTGTATCGTTGTTTTCTAAAATATCTTCTTCAACATATGACCTAATTTCTTTTCCTAAATTATTTTGTAGTTCTCTTTTGTCTTTTATTTCTTCTATGGCTTTTTCCCATTTAGATGAATATTCTCTAGGGTCTGCATTAGCAGATAAGAAAGCCACTCTTGTTTTTTCAAACAATCTAAGAATATCTTCTGAGAAAGTTTCTCCCTTTTGTATTAGAATGGACATCTTTAATCATCTTGAAATTCTCTACTAGAGTCGTATCTTGCTCCTGCTCCGGCTAAATATTTAGAATCTTTCCTACCCTCACCACTTTCATTCCTAAGACCATATTTATGAATTTCCAAAAGCAATTCATCTGCTTTATCCAACTGTTCATTCAATTCCTCTTTTAGTCTAGAATCTTCCATATCTCTAATAATTCTATTCATCTGCTGAAAAATTAGTTTTAATTGAGAAACAACAGTCGATGAATAACTTGGAAATTCTCTATCTGGACCTTGAAATTTAGCCTTTTTGATGGTGTTTTTCCACATATATATCAATCATATTTTTGTGTTAAATCTTCTAAGTCATCATACAAATCTTCTAATTTTTCATACTTTAACTCTCTTGAAATATCTCGCAATCCATCAAGTTTTTCATCAGTCATTTGTCGCAAATATTTTTGGTTATCAGACTTCTTAATTTTATGTTCAGTGGTTTCTCCACCAAGCCCATATCCTTCCTTCTTTTGAGTTTGATTTGGTATTTTATCTGCCATAGTTGGTTTTACCTTTTTATTTTCAACGATTTCAATCTCAATAACTTTTTCAGTTATGTTAGTATCGTTTTCTCTATTCATAAGTTCCTTTACCTTTCTAGCCTTTTCCAAAGCCCTGCTAACTAATCTTTCTTCTTTTGTTACTCTCTCTGGCATATTATTGTCCTCCTACTTTTTCTACCATCTTATGAATATCTTTCCATTCCATATTACCAACATCGCCAGTAACCATAGAACTACCTATGGTATTACTAACGTGTGGAGTTGGTGTATCTGCTACGACAAATCCTGACTTCATCAAAATATTGTCATTGTTATATACTGTCTTTTCTAAACTTTCAATCTTAGCACTTAGGGCTTTGATAATTTCAAGTAGTTCTTGATTTATTGAATTTTCCTCACTCATTTTTTATCACCTTTTTTCGGAGGATATACTATTTCTCTTAACTGTCTGAACAGTGTCTCATACTCCTTACGGAGTTTCGTAGCAGTAGCCACAATATCAAGATTTCTCTCATCCATCGAATTTATCCTCTTATTTAACTTATTATCATCCTTAATTAAATCTAAAGTTTTCATCATATCAATAATCATTCCCATTCTAGTAAAGTCTTGACCAAACAACTCTGTTGGCTCGGCTGCTTGGAAAGTCTTCTTCAATTTCTTTCTTTCTTTTTCGCTAAGAGAATTTAGAATACCCTTCTTAACTTTCTTCTTTTCTTTTAGGATAAACTCCTCATCCTTATCGTAATAATTCCATGTCATATTAATCATCTTTTTCCTTTGTTTTTAATCCTATAATTTGAGTTTCATACCAGTTTTGTTTTTCTTCCTTATCCATTGCGAGCCATTTTTCTTTTTCTTCCGTGTGAATATTAATCAATTTTTTCAATGCATCAATTTTCATCTGTTTATTTGGTATTTTTTCAAGTTTGATTTTATCTACAACATTTTTTAGATTTTTAATTCTTTCATCAGATAATGTAGCAAGACCAATGATAGGTTTGCTTTCTAGTTCTATTTGTTTTTCAGTTTCTTCCTCAACCTTCTTTACTACTTCTTTATGGTCTGAAATAGTATCTTTTAGCAAAACTGAATATGCTTCTATTTCTTTCTGTTTCTTTTCGTAATTGTTTATCTCTTCTTCCGTTGGCAAATCTATGCCATGCCTTTTCTTAAATAGAGATTTTGTAAATTGTATTCGCATATCTTTTCTTTCGTTAAAATTTTTCGCAGTAACTTCCTCTGTTTTTACTTTTTTAGTCCCTTCCTCAAAAACAGGTTTTCCTTCCATATCATATAGCGTCCTTACCTCTTTGAAAGGCTTTTCGATGAGATTCATTGTCCTAGTAAATGCACGTAATTTTTGTGCTTTCATTTGTTTTAATTTTTCTAATGGAATATCTCCTAATTTGTAATTCTTTATTTTATTATCCAAATCCTTAACTGAAGTCTCGTATTCTTTTGCGTATCTTGTTAAATTTTTAGCCGAAGCCTCGGCTTTTTTAATAATAGCATTAGTTTTTTGTGCCTCTTCTATAAATTTATCAAATCTAGTCTCAGATAATTTATTCAATTCATCAGCAATTTCGTTTGCTTTATCTCTCATATTTTTTAATTTTTCTTTATTTTCTGAGCCTATCGCTTCTTTTTTCTCTTCTCTTTTAATATTAGCAAGGAGAGCATTAACTGAATTTTCAGTAATATTCAAGCCTATATCCCTACCTTCCCTTATATGTTCGGGCTTGTCAGTTTCTTCATTGAAAAGGTTACCAGCAGAACTTATAACATTCCAACTTAACAAATAATTCTCAAGGCTATCAAATGCCTTACCATCACCGAAAATAGTATCTGATAAATTAATGGGTATAGTTTCTATTATGCTTCGCATTTTTTTGGTTCCGCCCTTTAATTTTGTTATCTTTCTTATTGTAGACCTAGATACATCAAAATCTTTCAAACCTTGATATAAAATACTTATATCTTGTATTCTTTTCTTCGCTTCTTTTGGGCTTCTTCTAGCAATAGAAGCAATTTTTTTATCAGAAAATGGATTTTTTATACCTGTAAATAAAGTTATTTTATTTATATTTTCAAGCAAAGAACTCTTTTTATTTTCATCTGTTAATAATTCTTTAGTAGAAGTAATCGCCGTTTTAAGTCTCTCATAACCTTTCGACGAAGAAGCATATCTAGACTCTATTTTTTGCATCTTCTTAGTATTGTTATTAAATTTGTATTGATACCAATCAAACTTTTTCTTTTCACCAAAGAGAATAATATTGTTTATTATTTCTAATACAACTCCCTCACTAGCCAAACCTAATAATGAAGAAATTAGTTGCTTTAGTCTTATGCCTCCTTCATCCTTTATCTCTTCAATAGACTTACCTTCAATATTATTTTTTATTACAACCAATTCTCCTCTTAGATTATTCCAAAAATCAATGGTAGTTTTAGGGACTTCTTTTGCTGATTCTACTTTTAGGTCAAAATATTTCTCCTTTTTTTCTCCTTTTTTCTCATCTACTTTTTCCTGCATTATTTTGAATCTTTTATCTAATACACTTCTAATTTCAGGAACTTTTCTCTTAGTGCTTGGTTGAATATCGGGGTCTTGTGAAATTTTATCAAGTAAAGTAGCAATACTCTGATACATATCAAGATATTTTCTAGGATTTTGCTCGATGGCTATTTTTTCTTTATCCTTCTCTTCACTATCAACAATACTTTCTATTTTGACTTTTTGACTTAATCGATTTAGAAATTTTTTGTAGTCATCATTTTGTAATAATTCTTTTAAAGTCTTAACAGTTTCGGGATTATCTTTCCCTTCTAATATTTCAAAAATTTCAAGACCAGTTTTGTTAGTGCTAAAAGTATTATCCTGTATTTTTTTTATTTGACTAATAATCTCATCATTGAGGTCTTTCTCTTGTTTGGGAGATAAAAACCTAACATCCCTTCTTTTTTCTGCTTGGTTAAGATGATTTAAAATTTCTTTTTTAGTTTTAAGTTTGAGTGTCTTTCCAGCATTATAAAGTGCTGCATATAAAGGAATTTTATTTAATTTAGAAAGAGTAGGATATTTTTCAGATAAATTTTTTAACTTAAATCTTTTGATATATTTTTGAGCCTCTGTTTTCCTGTCGGCGGCCGCTTTTTTTCCCGCTCTTTCTAATTCATCATAAAATTTTTTATTTTTTTCGTTTATCTTATCTAAATATGGATTTTTTCCTGTTATTTTTTCTCTTGGCCCTCTAAAAGTATCTAAAGCGGCCTTTATCGCTAATTTGTCAATATGAGATATCTCTTCGTCTTCTAGGCTTGACATTAATTCTTTCGTAGGTTTTTCAAGTAGGGTTTTTGTTTTCTCCCGAACGTATGGTATTCTTTCTTTACTAGCAAGAAGCATTAATTTATCGAAATCAAATGGTTTATCCAATTTGAGCAAAACATCATCTTGTATTTCTTCGACTAAGCACTTCAATAAGAACCATAAATCATCGGTTCTATTTTGTAACTGAGCCTTTATGAACATGCTAATCAGAATGGAATATTTTCTTTCTTTCCTCTTTTACCTTGAGGTAATAAAACAACATCAGGAACATCATTAGAAGATGTCTTTGCTTTGTGTGTAGTATCTGGCGGCAATCCACCAACTGAGAAATCACGATTCTTAGTGATTCTTCTCATCTCATTTGCATTTTGTGACCTAACCTTAGCCAATTCTTTCTTTAGTCTAACTTCTTTTTGTTTCAAATCTTCTGTCATATTAACCGATTCTCCTTTCACTTCTTCTGTCTACATTTTGATTTCCAGCATCTTCCGGTAATCCTGTAAGTCTCTTATCCGGCCCGACGCTCATAGAAGGTTTATTTCTTGTGGCCGGAGGATTTTCTTGAGGAGTTGATTGTTGCATCATTTGTTCTTGCATTTGACCCATTTGTGATGCATCAATATTAGTTCCAGCGTAAGGGTCAGAATCGATTGCTTCTTCTCCTTTAGGGGCTTCTCCCTCTTGGGGTTCCGGTTTAGGTTTTTGATAAGTAAAGTTACCATCTTCATCCATTTCGATTTCAAATCCTAAGTTCTTAATTGAAGCAGCAATATTAACTTCAATTTCTCTCTTTCTTAATCCTGCTATTTCATCCTCTTCTTCAGATGGTGGTAATTTTAATTCCCAGTCTGTAATGCCAAACTGCTTAACAAGGAAAGGAAAAACATAGTTATTATACACATTTTGAGCCATTTGAACGGCCCTATTAGTAACGAGGATTTGCATTCCCTCATTATTTAAGCCCCCACTTGTAGTATTATCAGCCATGAATACTTTGCTAACTCCATAGAAAGCAGAGATTCTATCACGTAAATCATCCTTTACTGAAATGTAGTCCATTTCTTTCAAACTATCCATGAACTTTATCCATTCAACAGAACCCTTTCCATTTTCAGCCTCTATTCCCATAACAGGAATAAAGTGAGGGTCAGACTCCATCTTCTCTTTAACTCCTCTCCAAAAGGCTCTCATTGAATCCATATTTCTAGTTTGAACTGCAAGTAAACCTCTAGGCATTCTACTTTTAGTGTAAGCAGAATTAACATAATTTTCCATAGCAATAAGAGTCATAACGTGATTGTATAGAGTAATTATCGGAGAGAAACCATAAAGTCTACTAGGGCTATATTTACTGAAGTGTAAAACCTCTCCTTCGATGAAATACTGCTCATCACCATTTGCTCTATTGACATAGTGAACTGGCTTCAATGGCCCACCGCAAGTAGGGCAATTCTCATGTTTATCTTCTGATAAAACACCTCTATGATTTACACAAGTAAATCCTTTTGTTCCCTTTACTCCATTCTCATCAGCATAAATAAACATTGTAACAGGGTCGCCACGATATATTTCTTTGATGCGGTGCATTCTTATTTTCCCATCGCCGTCTAAGAAATACTCCTTTACAAGAACAATATATGCATCATCCATAATATTCAAATCGTCTTCAAGTTCTTTCAATACATCAATGAAAAGTTGTTCTGATGAATTGATATATCCCTCTAAGAAATCATTAGCATAAGTCAATTGCTTTTCATCCGGCGTTCTTAGATTTTGACTTCCGCACCTAGAACATTCTGAAACTGGCCTTTTGTGTTTCTTTTTACAATCATTACAAATAGCCTCGAAAGACTTTTCCCAAAGATATCCTCTCCTGTATATTTCCTGCTTTAATTGGGTAATGCAAGTCCTAACAATTACTGATTGCTGAACCATAGAGTATATGATTGGAGCCGTCATCATGTAATTATTTTGTCTTTCTTGGATTCCCATGTTGTATATTTTTCTATCAGTTGGTTTAGGAGTGCTTCTCCTAAACAAGTTGCCTAAAGAAAATCTTCTCCTTTCTGCCATAAATATCACTCGCACCTTAGAACCTTAAACCACTTCTCAAAGGTATCTCCATTCTTATTGGCATATAACGCTGCTATATGTCTCTTGGCCTTAGATTTTGAAGTGTGAGGTTTCTTATTCAATCTTTTTCCGGTATTGGTATTAACAACAAAATACCCACCCCTACCAACTACTGTGGTATATGGCATCAACTATTCACCTCTTTCATAATCATGCCACCGACTTGCTCGGCTTCATCCATCAAAGACATTTTACAGTTATCCTTATACTTCTGAATATCATCCAAGTAAATGTTTTCTTTGAGCCAATCAAAACCAACATGGTCTTTATGATTCTCCCACTTCATCAATTTGAAAATCTCATCACATCTGCCCTTATACCAGTCTGCCTTCTTGTATGATTTCTTCATGCGAATCAATTCCAAGAGAAGTTTGGCATTTCCTTTCTTTAGCCTAAAGTGAGGTAAGCATTTTGTTAGTAGTTCACTAACATCTTTCTGAGAATAGAAATTAAGCCTATTAATCAATCTTGTATCTTGTGGGGATTTTTGGTCTAAGTGTAGCCTACCGAATCCAATACTCTTATGCATTTCATTCATGAAAGCCTTTCCTCTGCTGCCAGTAGCAACTAAACCAACTCTAGGATTCATACTTCTATCTAATGTAATGTAGCCATCAGAATCAATAAATGCAGCAGTATAGGCCCAAATGTTTTTCTTTAATTCATCTGGCATTTTGTAATAGCCCTCATCTACAATGGCTATGTTTAAGTTCTTGGCTATGCTAGGTATCATTTTCTGCGTTACGCTTTTCGATAATGACATTGGTAGCCTATCATAAATTTGCCCAGTTCCAATAGAAGGATGCTCACAAACTATTTTCAATATAGCATTGCTTACTTTTTCTTTTTTGGTCTTCTTAATGGAGTTAGATAGTTCCTTCAATACTGTTCTGAATTCTTTTTTAGAAACTCGCATTTCTTTTTCCAGAGATGCATATTCTTTAGAGTATGCCATCCCATTCTGTTTAAGGTCGCACTCCCAATACTTACAAAGCAAATCAACTACTTCCCTTCTTTTTTGAACAGAATCAATTTTATTCAATCTACCCAAATCAGATTCTTTAAAATTCATTTTTAGTAGTGGGTCTTTGTAGGCTTTAATCCAAAAGATAGAATCTATGCACTTTCCTAAATAATCAGTATATCCGTCAATGATTGTATCTATTGATTTTGACATCCTATCTCTATTTTCTCCTTTCATTTGTCTTCTGGCCTTTCTCATCTTTTTAACCAAATCTGGAATATTTTGACCATCAACAGTATATTCTTTTGGAAAATTAAAGAGTCTAACTCTTGCTTCGTCTTTATTTATGTTCAGATTTTTAGAAAGATTAGTCAAGGCTTCATAATCAGACATAATAAAATCTGGCAAAACAGACTTCAAACTATCTTCTAATCTTCCTTCCGCTTCTTCCTGTTGTTCGCCTAAAACTTTGAGTTCACCTATGGCATCTTCGGCTTCTTCAAGTTGCTCTAACTTTACCATAAAATGCCTCCTACATATTTAGACCGATGTACCCCTGTGTTCGTGGATAAGCACTTGTTGGATTGGGGTCAAACAACCCCATATCATCCAATAGTATGAATGTTTCACTTAATGTTTTTGTTGCTGCATTGGCTAAAGCAAGACTCATTACCATGTCATCGTGCGCTCCAATGCCCTCAAATTTACCCTTATCTGTAATAGCAAACATAGAAAGTTCTTCAATCAAGGAGGCAGTTACTCTTCTACTTTCTTCATTTCCGTATGGTAAATTTATTTTTTGGTTTTCAAAATTCATTTGAAGGCTAAGTATAATTTCTTCCTTTCTTTTTCTTGTAGTGTTAAAATCATGAACATTCAAATCAGTAACATTTCTTATCTCTTGGGTAAAGGTCTTAGCGAAAGTATTTGTTTCAAACAATACTACTTCGGGATGAAATACTTTACCTATCAATTTGACCTTTTCTATATTTTGCCTAAACTCTACATTCTTTGACCTATCCATATACACTAAAGTTTTGTTATCATTTTCATCTACTTCTAAAACTGTAATTACGTTATAGTCGCCATCTGTGGAAATAGCAGGGTCTACACCAACATAGTATTTGTAGCCCTCTCTGCGATAAGGTTTCAAAACATAATTTTTATTTTTAGCCATCTCTAGATATTCAGGATTAAACAACGATGTTCCAGTAGAAATAGGAACACACATATATTCTCTAGTGAACATTAATGACCCTACTTCCGCCTTTCTAGCCATCAAAGAATCATAATCCCAACGATTAGGCCAAAGAGGTTCATTCAATGCATTCAAGCAAGGATAGGTTCTAAGTGTATAGGCTGGATTTTCAGAAAGTTGCTGATATATATCAGTATAACTGAATGGAGTTCCAATAACTCTCAAAGAAGCAGTATGGTGAAGCGTAGGAATCATATCACCATAAAACCAATCTGTAACCTTTTGAATACCACTTATGCTAAATTCTTTCAAAGGGTCATCGATAATGATTTCTTGTGGGTGAAGACCACGAATCTGAGAACCAACTGAACGCTCCAAAATTTGATTACCATTTGTCAGAGTAATGTTACCAATAGCCCAACCCCTTACAGGCTTATATTTTTTTAACATAGGGTGATTAAATATCTTATCTATATCTCTCATGTGAACCATTGTCTGTTTTTGGTTAGAAGATATGTATAGCATCTGATATGGTGGAGGCTGAAAAATTAAATTCCAGACAACCCAACTGTGCATAAAAACAGATTTACCGTGACCCCTAGAACAAATAATAACTGTTCTTTGCGTATCGTTCATAAGTTCATGCCACTCTTGTTGATGATTAGCAAAGTCTAAACCCAACACTTGTTGAAAAAAATATGGAAATGAGTTTTTAGATAACTCCATATCCATTTGGTGTTCAAAATTAAAGGTATCTAACTCCATTTTAGAACTCCCATCCATTCAGGTGATTCTAACTTCATCCATTTTTGCACTTGGTCAAGATAATTAGTTCCCTCTAATTCTTCTTTAATATCAGCAGGTAGTCCTTTCATATCCATGTCTTTGAATCCTTTTGCCCTATATGCAGAAGATATTTTTGGGGTAGTCACATTAACATATAGAGTTCTATTTCCCTTTTCTCTGATAACTTTATCTGCTAAAATATCTACTAATCCTCTTTTTCTATATTCTCTTCTAACGTGTATTCCAGCACCTAATAATACATTCTTGTGTCTAGAAAAACCTACTACGCCCACTGGTTTATTTTCATAAAAAGCAACAAACATTTTAGCCGGTTTTCTAGCCCAAGTAGAATCTGGAGATAAATTATCAGAATATCTCATACTTCTCTTTTGGTATTCCATATACCCATCATTTTGAAAAGTTTTTACTGCCTCTTCTTCTGACATCTCCTTAAAAGAGACTTCATCTGAAGATATTTTTTCTGCCAAAATATCACCTAAAGTTTGATTTAATAAGATACACTTGCTCCGAACTTATCCCGTATGCCTTACTTATGTTGCTAAATGAATCCAAATCATTTACTATTTTATTTATTTCTGTCGCAGTAATATCTAGTTTTTGTTTTTCTAAGGTTTCCATCATATCTTGCACATCATCAAAGTTGTCTAATTTTTTTATTGCATAGTGAATAGGTAGTCCTTTCATTTTTCTTATAGTATCATGTGCTGATAAAATATCTTTGTGTATTTTAAATTCCTCACTTTTCAAAACATCAGCAAGTTCCTCTATTGCTTGCTTTGTTGGTTCCTTATCTCTTGAATCTTCAACAATATCTTCAACCAAACTGGTAATATCTTTTGATTTAATAAAACTAAAAAGATTCGATAAAGGCTTAACCTTTGTTATGTCATCTACTTCTTCAATGTTAAATGCATCTTTTACTTCATTTAAATCGACTGTATCTCGACCCACTGAAAATTTATCTTCTTTTTCTAAACTTTCACCTAAAGAACTTTTAATTGATTTTAGATAAGAAGCCATTTCATCAACTATCATTTCTCTTATCTTTGGTTCTTTCCTTCCATAAATATTAATCAAAGCACCAGCAGCCTGTTCAGTCTTTCTTTTGATTTCTTCATATTTTCCACCACTTTTCAAAGATTTGACTAGAGAAGTTAGTTTCTTAATATCATCAATGTCAAACATCGCACTTCCAGATTTATCGTATCTGTTCTGTAATGAATTGATAATTAAAAACCTATCATCTAATTTAGTAAAAGAAATTATATTTCTTATTGTAGATATGTTACTAAATGGTAAATCTGTCCCTAGCAAGAAAGGAGAATTTTGCACTAGAGCAAAAGCCTCTGCAATGAGTTTAATTATCTCATCTCTTTTCTTTACTGCTTTGTTATCAAGTTCTCTGATTTTTGCATCTCTTCTCAACACTGTTGCTGAGTAATGGAATTGAGGTTGCACTGAGCCGGTTCTTGTTTGGAGTTGTTCTTGAAGGGGAGTTTTACCCTTTCCAGCAAAATAATCAGAGAAAGATTTAGGGTCTATTTTTTTGTCTTCAAAAATAACATCAGAAAAGGCTTCCATGAAATCCATGATGTTTGATGTTATTTCACTGGTGTCTGCTTCCTTTTGGAAATAATCAGAAATAAATTTAGAATCTTTGACGTATATTGGGAAATGACTTTCACCATCATATTCCTGTATTAGTTCTAACTGCTCAATTCCGCTTTCCATTGCTCTTTCTATTTGGCCGCCATCCTCTATTCTCATAAATTCAAAATTATCTCTTATAGCCTCTAAAAATTCATCATGTTCTTCTTTGAGAATAGGGCCGTTTCTTTTGAGTAAGGCCGCCCAATAGAGCAATGCCAAAACATCTACTTCTCCGGCCTCTTCTAAATCATCATACAATTCTTTTACTTCACCTTGTTTTGGTTCAGGAAGAGAAGCACCCTCTCTTTGCAATTGTTCGCTTTTGGGTTTTTCTATACCTACATCTTCTTCAAGACTATCCAAATCATTGACATCCATATAATAGCCAATTCCTTTCATAATATCTAAGAGATAATTATACGCCCTAATATCTAAATTATCTGGACGTATAGATATTTTTGAAATATCTTCAATGTAATTAATTCCTCCTTCCTTAGCGACCCTATCAAATTTTTTGAATACATCACTTTCTTTATTTAATTTTAGTAAATCCTCTGATAGACTTTTAGACTTTTCAACCATGTCATCTATCTTTTCTGATATGCCTTTCCAATAAGAATAAGCCGCCTTTCTATTTTTAAGACGCTGCATATTTTGATTTTTGAACATCAACAAAAACAAATCATCAAGATTATCAAATCTTGTAAATGATACATCCGACTTAGGAGCAGATTTAGATTCATTATATTCTTCAATGATATCTTGGATATTTTCTGAAATATACTCAGAACCCTCAAATGTCTTTATAATTCCTATCAAAGAATTTACTTTATCTATCTTTATGCTCCCTCTAAAAGACAACTCCTCTGAGTCGAAATCCTCAGACATAATTGTTGCTGCGTATATTTTTGAACCGCCATATTTGATATTAGAAAATGTTCCTGACTTTACCTCTTTTTCTAAAAGAATTTTAAGTCCCTCCTTTTGTTCTTTGGGTGCTGGCTTTTTACCTTTATCTTCAAGAAATTGCTCTACTAGATATTCTCTAATATCCTCTTCCATCTGGTCGATTTTATCATCATCATATTCTTTTTTACCCTCATAAGGCTGCAATACAGTATCAATAGCATTTGTGAATTTATTAGTCAACTTTAATGCTGCCTCTTTATTTGTAACACCATCTTGTCTAGTCCTAGCAATAAAACTCTCTTTGATTTTCTTTAACTTACTTGCAAAATTTGGGCCAAGACTGTCTCTTAATTTATCTGACATTATTTCTCCTCCATGACTAATTTAAGTGCTTTTACTCTATCCATGAATCTATCATTAGAATATAATTTAATATATTTATCTGGATTCTCTACAAAATCAGTTATCTTATCATCTACTGCTTCAATAAAGTTATTTCTAAATTCATCTATTCCTGTTTCTATATCTTTAGCCAATTCTACTATGCCATCAGAAATATCTTCTTCATCTTCTATGTCATTGATAGCAGGAGATAGATTGGTATTGGTATATCTGTTGATTGCTAAAATTAATGCTTTCAATCTAACCTTTTCTGTAAGTTTCTCCTCTTTGAATTCAGATTCACTTAATTTTTCTCCAATCAAAGTAGCAGTAATTGGGATGTTATTATCTTTCATTTCTGTAAAATAGTTATACAACTTTTTCTGTAATTTAGTTTTTATTTTTTCTGGAATTTCTGTATCGTCTTTTTCTTCAATGGTAGAATCTAAGAACATTTTAGTGTCTTCATTTTCATCTATGTTATTCTCAGAAAAATATTTTCTGACCCTTTTTTTAATTCTAGAACTGTTCCTATAACGATTTAGAGTGTTCGTTGTTTCTTTATCAGTAACTTTGAAGAATTTACCATTACCAATTTTTTTAAATTTGTCCTCTTCACTACCAGTTTCTACACTATATTCTTTAATTTGTTGTGGGACTATTAGAATATTAGAACTCTTACCTATCAATTCATAATATTCCCTAGCAAACCGAGAAACTTCAAAATTTTCTGATTCTACATCGACGTTTTTACTATCAATAGCACTTTTTATGTCTGCTCTAGCCTTTTTGTTGTAACTATCAAAATTCGCTCTCAAAAAAGTGTTCATAGTCATTAGTGATTGGGCCTCAGAAACCTCCATCATATCAGCAAAATCAGTCCTACCCCTCAAAATAGTGTCTAAAAATGGCATAACTAGGTAGGAATTACCCTTTCTTTTGGTCAAAATATTGTCATTATTAGCAGAATTTCCATTAATTGTTACCAAAAAATCACCTAAAACTGCGCCTTTTGGACTCTTTTTTATCAAACTTAGATAGGTATTAACCCTAGCAGGGCCAGAAATTGACGTATTTTCTACTAATTTTTGGGCTTCAAAGTCAACAATATTGACTTTTCTACTTAATGCCTTTAATTTTCTGCTGGTTTCTATGAAAACTTGTGCAAAAACCGAAGGAATTCTCTCAAAATTGTCCTTTCCTGCCTTTCTCATGAATTTATCCATGTTCTTCTTCTCAGATTCTTGGTAAATATCGAAAACTTTGCTCTCATCTGGTGTTTTTACTAAAACTCTTGAAACATTTATGACATTATCGTTGAAAAAATTGTTAACAGTAACCCTTTTTGTCTCATTTTTTCTAATTATCTTCAATAATTGGGTAATTTTGGATTTATCCCCTATTTTTGTCATAAAGCGTTTAGTTTCTTGACCAGCATCTAATTTTTCTTTAAGATGTTTCTTCAATTTAATTATATCTTTCTTAACTGTCGGGCTTTCTTGTAAAATTAAGTCAATTCCTTTATCCAAATTGTATTCATAATACTCTCTTTTTCTAGATTTGGCGATTTTTTCTTTAATTTTGTTAAGATTTGACATAATTTGTGCAAATTTTTCTCTTCTTTCTGTTCCAGAATAAGCCCCTCTTATTTGAGAGTGAACATCGGGGTATTTTTCTTTCAAAATTTTCCTAAATTCCCTAACATTATCGATATTTTTGAAATCATCTAGTATTTTTTCAGTATATCGTATATTTTTTGACTTTTTACCTTTATCTTCTTTATCTAAAAGTTCTAAAAGACTATTTGTAACATCATCGTTGCCTAGCATGGTAAATAGTGCAATTTCATTGTTAGGAAATTTCATTACCAAATATATCACCTCAAGAATAGTCTTCTATAATTGTATCAATGTCTTCTTCAAAGTTCATAGCCACTTCTTCCCAATCAACATCGGATATGCTATCGGAAGGCTCCATTTCTACTAATTCATTCATGAATCCTTCCATGTGAGACATAGCATTAGGTAGCCAAAGTGATAACTTAGTGATTACTTTATCCTTTTTTGTTCCACTTTTGACTAATGATTTGATGTAGCCCTTTACATTTTGGTAGAAATCATAATCATTCATTGACCATAATTCTGCTGAACGGGTTGCAGTTTTTTGTCCCTTTCTGATTATATCTTTCCAACTC
>CAACVD010000805.1_pt1 | contig 15149 bp, 23 predicted proteins | sample 2381771 | NCBI WGS metagenome assembly CAACVD01 (sample SAMEA5211965, study PRJEB30684) | marine metagenome | biome: Marine; feature: Epipelagic; material: Water | collected 2015-10-15 | depth 15 m | reverse complement strand
TTCTTTCAGCTTTAGACATAGCTTTCCAAGCAGCTTCAGGTAAATACCTTTCAGTGCTTTTCTTACCAGGTTCTATAGCTTTATCAGCCATTTTTATTAGCTCCTTTCAGAACAGAAAGTATAGTAGCTAATCTTTCTGATTGACCCTTATGTGTTCTGGAAGCTTTCTCAAGTTCACCAATAATTTTAGTGATTTTATTCTCTGTTCCTTTTTCCATTAGTCTGTAATAGGTCCTCCATAAAGCCATGCATCACATGTTCTGGCACTGGCACATTTGAATTTAAATAACTGACAGTATCCTAAGTCAGCTCTTTCTTGAACATCATATGGATTAGCAGCTTCTGTTTCATTTATTCCTTCGATAATACAATCTATTATTTTATCTGTCTGATCAAAAGCAGAACAGTTAGCACATAGAGCAGTCTTTACAGTTTCTATATCACTGTTCCATAGTTCTGCTTTCTTCTCCCAGAATCCTGGATCAGGAGAGGCTGGATTCAATGGTCCATAACCAAAGTTATCTATAGTCCAGTCTCTATTCTTTATATTCTCTTCTACATCTTTGGTAGCTGTAGGACAAGACTCGCCTACAGATGAGACTGTCTTATTTAATAAGATCGTTACTTTTGGTTTCATTCTTTTATTTTAACTGCACTTCCCTTCTCAGCAGCATATAAAGCAAAAGATTTTGCAGCAATACTATTTAAAATTAAAGTTATATTATTAGAATCATTTTCATCACAACTATCTGTATCAAAACATTTGATTACAGTACCACCAACTATAAGTAATTCAAAAATTACTACAGCAAAAACTAATTTAAGTGCTAAAGATACTGAGTTCATTTCTTCTTACTCTCATATTCCTTTTTAGTCATCCACTTCTCTTTACCCCAGCGTTTTAAATCTTTTTGCTTCTTACCCTTTCCTCCCTTGTAACCTCCACCTTGTGCTTTATATTTTTGTGCAACTAATTGAGCTTTACGTGCAGACCACTGACCAGGTTTACCACCTGAAGATCCTGCTTTTACCTGATTAAAAATCTTCTTTCTAAGACCAGGTTTAGTATATTTTGAATCGTCTTGTGCCATTAAAATCTATTTTGTATTGGCTCTTTATTAAGAATAACAGGAGGAATACTATCAGAATATGATCTTGAAACCTCTCTCATATAATGAGGATTATTCATTTCAAATTTAGGTTCATTTCTACCTATATATGAAACTACAAAGTTACACTTATCTGACTCCTCTTTCTTTTGTGGTAAGAAAGGATCTGCCAGTCCAGCTGTTGTCATCGAATAGTCATTATACATATTCGAATATCTAACAGGAAAACTAGGATAGTAACCAGGTACAGAAGCGAATCTCATACTTTCTAGTATAAGAGATATAATTAAATCAAATACTATTTTAAAATGCGTAAAGTACTTGATACGATAGCAGTTATCTCTTTCCTTTTATCTGGAACAGTTATTGGATTAATTGGATATGCTTATCTAACTCTAACTAATGAGAAAAAACAGGAAGAAATAAAAGAATATATTATGGATCAAGCCAAAGATCTAATCCAAGATCAGATTGGTGGTTTTATGCCTGACGTTCCTAGTGTAACTGGTGGTGTAGAAGTTCCTGAAGTTCCTTCTTTACCTAAATTCTAACCAGCTGCAGGGTCCATCATAGGATTCCAGTTTGCAGCAAGCTTAGAGGTGCCTGAAATGCCTGGATACATATTGCCTGGATTAAATACGTTAGAACCTATTACAGGTCCTTCTGGCTTAGGATTAGGATTGATTGCAGGTTGCATTGATATTCCATCAGCTTGTACTTCAGGAATTGTTGGTTGCATCTGCTTCTCCATCTCAGCCTGGACTAGCATCATTTGTTGTGCTTTTTTTGCTTTGTCAAAAGCTTCTTTACGATTGTCTTCCATAATTAAGAAAAGTCCCCCATTCCTCCGATCATATTAAGTCTCGACATAGATATAGGATCACGATTTGCAACTTGCATGCGGTGTTGCATAACTAGATTACCATCTTGAATATCCTGAGCCATTGTTGTTCTCCCTGGAGTACCTAAACCATGTATAGGTAATGGAGATCCAAATCTATTCATGTGCATGTAACCAGCTTGTAAATCCTGTGGCATTCTTACAGAATCTGCAGCAAATGGTGATGCCATTGGATTACCCATGACCATCTCTTCTGTTGGTGATCTACGATCTGCACTATCTCCTGTTATTGCTCCTCCACCAAATGCTGTACGTAAAGCATCACCAGCCATTCTTATACCTTTGTCTGCTGTTTCTTTCATTGCTTTATTTCTTTCATACTTCCGCATCTTTTCCTCAAAAGGATCTGGACCGAAAGAACTCGTTCCCATCATAATTTAAATACCTAATAAAAAAGGGAGTATTATTTACTCCCTCTATTTTATGTTGTCTAAATCTAAAGAATTATTCCATTACTAACATCTTGTTTCTGAAGATATCAGGTGACTGTTGTGCCTGATTTAAATATCTCCATGCTTGAGCTGGATCTTTGTCAGTTACTGCTCCAAAGTTATTCCAGAAATCACCATTGTTTTCTGGTGCTTGTGGCTGTGGAGGAACTGGCATTTGAGGACGTGCAAACTGATTGTTTGGAGCTTGTCCTGCCTGTGCTGCTGCAGCTTGCTGCTGTTGTAATGCAGCTGCTTGTTGTTCTGGTGTTATACCTGGATTTCCTACTACTTGTCCTGCTGGCTCTTCACCTACTGGATAAGGTCCATTCTCACCAAAGAATTCACAAGTGTAATCAGCTAATACATCTGGATCAGTCAAGATTTTCTCATATGCTTTATGCTCTTCATTGATCTCTTGTAAAAGAGATACAGCTTCATTAAGTTGCTGATTTGTTTGAACTAAGCTATCTTCAACTGCAACTGCATAATTATTAAGAGCAGCAGGAGCATCTGGTCCGAAGTGATTAATTACTTCAAGACTTTCTGGACTTACCCCGTTTGCTAGGAGTTGCTGGTCGCTGATTTCCTGAGAAGTTGGGGAATAACTGTTGGAGTATGCCTGGTTGCTCCCGTTCAAAGGCTGCGATGTCTGCGGAGCCTGATTGTTGTATGAAGGAGCTTGTGGGGAACTGTAATTCGCCTGGCCGTACTCTTGTGTCGCTGGAGACTGTTGACCCAGGAAGGGGAGTTGGACTGGTGAACTCAGGAGCCCTACCACCCGGTTGAATGCGTCCTTGTATGGATTCTCCGCTTGAGGAGCTGATGGGCTGCTCTGGGGGCTTGACGGTGTAGGGGCGTATGGGACTTGTGTTGTACCCATCTGGGCTTGCACTTGTGGTGCTGGTGCCACTGCTGCCTGCTGAGGTGCTACCCACTGAGGCGTTGTCGCCACTGCTGGAGCCTGGGCTGCTGTTTGTGAAACTGGAGCCCCGTAGGTTGGCTGTGGGGTCGCTGATTGTTGGGGTGCCGATTGGGTCGGCATTGCGGTATCTGCCTGCATAAGTGACTTCCTTCTGGAGTGATTCTAGTGTTCTATATAAGAAAGGGGTGAGATCTAATCTCGGATCTGCAGCCATCGGAATATCCGGTTGCTGCGGATGTGGTGTTCTCATTTCTTGATTGATTAAGTCAAGGAATTGAGAATAAGCCCTTTGTACTTGTCCTACCATTCTGAATGGAAATCCCGATAACATACCGGCAACTTCATCATCAGTTTTTGATGGAAATAAGTACTTCAGTGCTTCTATGCTATCAACACCTAATTCTTGTAGGTTTCTACAGAATATAGATTGCTGTACTTTATCCTGTGCTGTATCTTCATACACAGGACCCATCCATCTCCAAGCAACTGTACGATCACCATCAGGAACTAATCCAAGAACTCCATTAGGAATTTCTTTTGTCTCTCTTGCAAGATCAATTGCTCTCTGTAATTTTTTTTCATATGTAGCTTTCTGCTTCTCAAACTTTACTAAAGACTCAGGAGTTTCATCTACAGGTGCTTCAGGATATTTAATACCAGAAGCCTGTGCTAATGTCTTACGGAATATCTGTTCTTCCTGAAAAATCATTAACTCAAAACATTTACAAATACCATATTCATATATCTGTAAACATTTCTTTTTAGCTGTGGCACTTACTCTTCCATACTGAGATTTAATTTCAGTTGCAGTTACATTGCTGATTGATATGTCATCAATACCACCTAAAGCTAAACGTATTTCATTTCTTAACTGTGATACATATCTTGATTGATCTGTACTTACTGCATTAGGAGTAATAAATCCAACACGATCTGAAGGTTCTAAGTTAGCAATAACTCTGGGAACTCTCATACCTGAACCTGGACTACCTATATATCCAGCTGGATTTCTACTTGTAGGATCTTGTTTATATGTAGATTGAAGTGTACTTAAATCAGAAGTAAATCCAGATTGACTTGAAATACTTGGTCTTTGTGGTGGAGCATCTTTACTACTTTCAACAATATCCTGTTTAGGACGTGAGGATAATAGAGTTGGATTACCAAAGAATGAAAGGTTAGCTCTAATGTTTTTAACCATCTCGTCATGAGCAACAATCTGATTAGATATCCAATCAAATTCACCACTACCTTCAGTACCAAAAGCATCAGGATTATTAAATACTTCAACACAAGGAATAAACTTCATTGTGTTATCTAATGTTTTCTTATTTATTGTTGTGAAATCCTGTGGTCCCTCGAAACTTAATTCCTGTTCACTATGTGTTTCCTCAATAGTCTCCGCTGTAATACGAAGACGCATATATCTTTTATCTGTACTTAATCCAATCTGTGACCCAGCAAAACCTTTATTGGATTTAACTTTGTAAGGATAGATAACTACTACTTCTTCAAGTTCTCCTTCTGGAGAATAAAAAGTTCTATATGAATCTTTATCAAACCAATAAAGTCTATATGTTTTCTCTGTAGGACGAATATAAAATAAACCTTTTCCTAAAGCTAGGAAGTGGTCCCATATGGAATCTAATCTTGCATCAAGCTGATTGAATTTAATTACCTGTTTTATAAAATCATATCTTTGTGATCCGAAGTTATCTTGTTCAGGATAGAATTCAACTCCCTGTCTTATACCAAACATCTTCATCTGTGATAGATGAGCGTTAATAAGCATTGTGTCAGCAGTACCCGTTGATTCACGGCTTATTGCTGCTTTCAGCATTGAGTCAAAAGTAGAATTAGTTTGATTCATCTTTTATTATTTTATTAGGCATCAATCTCATAGCCGGATGCTATGCGTTTAAAAACCAGGTTTTCGTCATCAGCTTCAATGTCAAAGCGTTCTCCAGGTTGGAGACCTAGATCATGACATACTTCATCAGGAAGGTTGAATACAGCAGAACCATAAGCATCCTGCTCAAGTTCAATACCTTTATAGAAAAAATTGGCTACCATGTTAATACTTTTAATAGTCTAATTCGTCAATACTCTAACTCTAGTTTTCCTCTGGACATTAATCCATTACATAACCAGACCAGTGCATCAACACAATCATCATGAGAACTGACTCCGAAATTAACTATCTCATCTGTCAGTGCTTGGAATTTACGATATTTATTAAATAATATCTTATGTTGCTCAAATAAGCCCATGATTCCTCTGAATCTGGCAACTTTATCTCCCCTGAATCCTTTTACCGGATGCCAGAGAAGATTATAAAGTCCTTGTTCTTCTAAACATATACGTTTAAAGTCTGCTTCCAATGATGCCTGATAAGCTACAGCTTCAGACCAGACATCCACAGTACTACCAGTTGGAAAGTATTTTTCTTTATCTTTATGAACTATTCCCCATTCATACATCATTTCCATTATTGCTTCTAACTTCTCTACATTACCCATTATTCTTAACCTTTTACAGTCAATAATATAAATTTTGTCTCCCACTCTTCCTCCCATGACAAAAACTGTATAGTCATTTCTTTCTCTGATACCTGCAGATAAATCAACTCCAACACCTATACAATCAAATTCAGTTGGTATCTGACCTTTAATAATTAAATCAGGTGAAAGAGACATATCAGTTGTTCTTACTATCTGATTCTGATACTGGAAACTAAAACTTATTGGTGATTGTCTTTTACGATCTTTTAAATATTCAAGTGACCACATATCCGGCCAGTAAGATTTTTCATCACCTTCTTCATTAACAGTCACTGCTGATTGAATTATCTGTACCCAATCATTATCAGGAGTAAATGTAGTCTGGTGTATATCATCATGTCTGAATCTTGTACCTAGACATATAGCCCTACCACCTTCAAACATGGTTGGTACAATAACTGAGTTCCAGTTATCTTCCATAGCTACACGAATATCTTTATTCTTAATATCATCAGCTGATTTTATAGCATCATCAATGATACATAAATGAGAACGCTTAGATGTAACAGCACCTTTCAGTCCTGCACAACATAAACTAAATTCTTCTTCACCAGTTGATCTTATACCTGCAAACTTCCAATCAATACTCCAATACTCATTAGAGTTTATACCTTTGGCAATTTTTACCGTAGGAAATATTTCTCTATAAAGTTTACTATCTTCAATGATTCTTTTTATTGCAGCACTCTTAGGTCTGGCAACATCAACCGTATATGAAATATATAAAATCTTTAATGGTTTTTTATTAAGAGCATGAATACCAATAGCCCATGCTGTAAACAAACCTAAGACTGTGGACTTTGCTGATCCTCTTGGTGCAAGTATATCTACATTTGGTCCGGCAATATTAATTAAGCATTCACTATCTTGATGTGTATATAGATGTTCATGCCATAACTGCATATGTTCTGCAGGAGGTTTATCCCCTACAACATCACAGAAGTATGCAAAATCTTTTCTAGCTCTATCAACATCAATAGAAGATGTTTTCTTTACAACTTGTTGTTTAGCAGCAGCACGAGCAGTCCTGCGATAAACCGAATAAATACTGGTTCCAGCCATGTCTTAAGACTAACTCATTAAGGCTTATGATTCTTCCTGCAAAATTTTAGTCCAGACTCCCATTGATGCTTCCTGTAATGGTCCTTCTATAGGATCATCTCTAAAGATTAAAAGTATTTCTCTTAATGCTCTATCAGCACCAGCTAGAATCAATCCTTGTCTATCTGTTAAATGTTTTTCATCTGAGAGTTGTTTTATATTAGCTCTTAGTTCTTTCTGTAACATTGCAATACGAGCAGCACCCATATCTTGTTTAACTACTCCAAGATCAATACTGTCTCTAAGTTTAGATATATCTATCTGCATTGCATCTATCTCCACTTCAAGTATTACATTAAAGTTTCTTTTTTTAAATTCTTCTTTAGCCCAAAGATGACAATCAGTTATAGAACCTTTATACCCTAAAAAACGGGCATAAAGATACATCTGTATCGGTGAACTGGTTTGTTTGCAGAAAGCTAGATAAGTTTCTTTTTCTTTAGCAGATAAAGTATCTAACCATTCGGTTATGCTCGGTAAGCTGATCGTGACTGTTGATAATCTCTATTCTCTTTATAGCGTCTAAATGCTTCCTGTTGCAAGTTAGTTAGTCTAGTTTCTTCAGCAGTCTTACCAACAGTAGATCTTTGTTCCTGACCTCTGGTTTGTGTTGTCAATCTTTCCTGAGCACCTTCTGTCTCTCTAGTTCTCCTAGTTTCAGTACCTGTAGCAGCTATTCCTAGACGTTGCTGTGCTCCTTCTGTCTCTCTGGTACGTCTGGTTTGAGCACCTTCAGTTTCCCTAGTACGTCTGGTTTCTGCTCCTGTAGCAGCTATTCCTAGACGTTGCTGTGCTCCTTCAGTTTCCCGTGTTCTACGAGTTTCTGTTCCTGTAGCAGCTATTCCTAGACGCTGTTGAGCACCTTCTGTTTCTCTGGTACGTCTGGTCTCAGCACCTGTAGTACCGATAGTAAGACGATCCTGAGCACCTGCGGTCTCTCTAGTTAATCTAGCCTGAGCTCCCTCAGTTTCTCTAGTTCGTCTAGTTTCTGCACCTGTAGTTCCAATAGTTGCTCTGTCCTGTTCTCCCTTTGTTTCAGTAAGAAGACGTTCTTCAGCACCCCTGGCTCTGTATCTTCTCAGATCCTGACCAGTATAGAACTCTTCGTTAATACGATCTAACTGAGCACCAGTATCCATGTTTAACCTAGTCTGTTCACCAGTTACCTTTGCTAACTCAGTTTGAGTTCTTAAAGACTGTGTTGGTGTAGACACCGTAACAGGTGGTGGTGGAGCAGGTATATATTCAACTCTTGGTGCTGGTGGTCTTCCTCCCATAACAAAAATCTAATCTATTAATTTAATTTTAGTGCAATAACTCTTATCTACCACCTGCTCGACCTCTAGGTGCAATACCTTGGGCACTAGCTAATGCAGCTGTTTGAAGTTGGTTAGCAGTAGCATTCATCAAAGCTGCTTCTCCCTGTCTAGATCTAAGTATCTGTTGAGATATCTTAGTAGGTGAAGATCTATCTTCCATTAGTCTTCTCTGTGCAGCAGTTTCTGCAGCTATATCAACTAATGGCATAGTCTGTTTAAATAAACTTAACTGTCTTTTAGCTTCTCTACCAGATTCATAATCTCTCAATATAGAATCAGTTACCTGCATTCCTCTGAGATTTCTATAGAATTTATTTTCATCAAATGGAGAACCTAATTTGTTTTCAGTTGTACTAGTTTCTGGTCTATCTAAAAAGTCTTTCGCTTTATCTACAAGTTTACCAGGGACTTGAGGTAAAGAGGCAATTGTAGAAGTAATAGCACTACCAAAATTACTTCCATATAAACTTCCTTTCTTATTCAATTCTTCATTCTTCTTAGCTACTTCTTTATTGTACTCATCTCTATTAGGGAATAATGTAGGCACTACTTTCTCACTAAACCCAAACTCTGGCAACCCTATACCAGCCACAGACATCTTACCGGGTTTTGCACCAAGAGCACTTAGATATTTAGCTAGAAATTGATTTCCAGGTTGTAGAAAAGGGTTAGTCTTTTCACTCATTTACTGATACTGATAGTTAGAAGCTAATGCTTGTCCTGCTGCTCCCATTCCTTGTTGTGCTAATGCTTGAGCACCTCTTTGTCCCTGTAATGTTAAACCTTGCTGTGTTCCTAACTGAGTACGGAATCTAGCAGCTGCCATGTTACGCTCGAAGTCTCTTGACTTTGCTCTATCTGTTATTGGTTCTATTGCTAATAAATTCTTAATCATATTCTCTCTTTGAGTCTTACCCATTTGTTGAGTATATCTATCAATTGCCTGATAACCACTGGTAGGACCTTGCATAAATGGACCAAAACCTGTTTGATATCCAAAGCTATTTGTAGGAGATCCTAAAAGTTGACTTTGATTTATTAAGTTTTCTATTTCTTTTCTCTGTCCAGCTTTTTTAAGTTCATTACCTACGTAACCTGCTCCACCTAATAATGCTAGAGGTATTAATGGAAATCCCATGTTTTTTAATTAACTCCTTTAATTATTATTTTAAGGTCAGTAATCTTTTAAGAAGAGATATAGTTACCGACGGAACTAATCCCTGCTCCCAATGCAGGATTAAATATACCGACTGCAGCTCCTATAGGTCCAAGAGGGCTAGAACCTTTAACACCTGCTAATGTGAAAGGTTTATCTCTATATCCAGTAATAACTGTTGAATCATTGCCTATCTTGAATCCCTTTGTACCTGTTTCATCATCATCACCATTCTTACCTATTTCTGCATCTGCTTCATTTTCTGCTGCTCTCTTCTTTTTATAATTTGCAGCTGCTTCTAATGCTTGACTAAACTTCTGCATTCTATTGGGTCTTATATTATTATTACTACCACTACTGTTGTTGTCATTATACAGACTGCCTCGGTCCTGACCTTCTCCACCGCCCATGACATAAGATGAAAAACTCATTGTTATTCCGTGTAATCGCCTCGTTTGTACTTCTTATATTGTAAGGGGTCTTCTTTCTTGATTCGTTCTTGTTCAGCTTTCTGGAATAATTTTTTAGCTACAGCAGCAGTACCAGCAGCTGCTAATGCTCCACCAACTAAGATAGCTGGTTCTTTAAATGCACCTAATTTCTCGAATTGTTTGGCAGCAGGTGATAGACTTTCAAGTCTAATTTTCTTAAAGTCTTCAAGTCCTTGTTTTGCTGATTCAACACCTTTTCTTGCTTTATCAACAACTTCTTGTCCCAGTCCTCCGGGATTCTCAGATCCTAGATTGTCAATAAGATCTTTATATTGAATTTTTTTATCTCTTATAGTTTTCTCTGCTTCAACTATACCTCTTGTACTTGGATTTAAATATTTCACACCAGCTGCAACTGTTCCTAAACCAGCTGCAGTACCTAATGCAGAAGAAGCAGTTATAGGTGCTCCTTTGATTCTTATCTCTGGATCATTCAATCCACGAGCTGTTCCACGTACCACTCCACCAAAAGCAGTGAATGTTTGTTTTTCTGGATCTATATCTATTCTCTTACCAGCTTCTGGTTTACGATTCATGTACCGTTTATAGTCAGCAATAGTTGATGGCATTACATCTGGACGTTCTTTTATAAACTCTTTGTATGGTAAAGGTTGACTCTTCTGTCCTCCATAAAATCTAAGCAAAGTCTCCTCTGTTAAATTGCGTGGGGTCTTTCCAAGAGGATCTTCTTCTTTAGATTTAGGTGCTACAGCTTTATAACCTTTTGGTCTTAAACCTTGAGTTATTGGACCTGATGTTTCTGTTAATGAATGTATGACTATAGGAATTCCAGCTTTTAAAGCTAATGCTGCCGAAGGACTTAGACCTGATCCCATACCATCTTCTATGTCTGTCATTTTTTCTGAAGCTTTACTTGCAAACTCAGATGCCATGCGGAAAGTATTAAATTTAAATGCTCCTCTATATCTATCTTCATCACTGAGAAATCTACCAGCCATTCCAGCTACTTTTGTAGCAAAAGGATCAGCTGTTGAACGCTTTTCATACTTACTACCTATACCTGCTTTTGGTCCATAATCAGTAAATTTGATGTTAGCGTCCATAGCTTCTCTAACATCATTTACAAATTTTTTAGGAGTCTTTACTTCCTTTGCAGCATCAACTATTTGGTTTCCAAACTTCTTTAGAAACTCTAAACTATTTGAAAAATAATTTGGTGTATCCATTCATCTAATAACTAGTTGATCTCATCATGCTCTGAGCAAGACTATTCAAACTTTGTTGAGCTGAATCAGGGCTCATATGTACAACTGGACTTGGCATCTTTTCTGCCTGAGCCAGTTTCAATCTATATTCATATCTTTCTCTTTCCGATAATGCTTCACTTGCTTGTATACCAGATAGATCTGTAGTTGATGGTCTAACTATCTGAGCTGACTCTGGTTCTGCAGTAAACTTAGTTGCACCAGTAGTAGTCTTTGGTCCTTCTCCAAAATCAGTTGGTATAAATGGATTAGCTTGTTCACCAGGTAATACTGCTTGTGCAAATGCCTGTCCACCGATCTGACCAGTTACTTCACCAATTTTTCTTGCAGTTCCAGCTTTCATTCCTCTTTCACCAAAGAAGCTTCTTCCTTTCAGTCCAGCAGTGACTCCTTCAGCAAGCACATTACCTGAAGCCTGTCTGACTAATGTATCTCTGATATCAGGAGCATCCTGTCCTAATGCACGAGGTATTACTTGTTCTGCAGCTGAATAAAGAAGAGTATCTCTTAAAGCTCTTTTACCAGCTTGTTTAACACCTTCTTTTGCAAAAAATTCACCAAGCTTTGTACCGGCCATTTTTATTGCTGGTGCTGCTTTTGCTGCTACTTTTGCTGCTGCTCCTATCATGTTACTTTTAATCCGTCTGTTGGAAATTGACCGTTGACTGGTGCGTCTTTCGGGTTACCTGTTATATATTGTAGGATACCTTCTCTGCTAGGCTTCTCATCTTCATTAACTAATATTGAATTTCTAAACTTAGTTAAGAAAGCATCTGACTTAACTTGTTGACTGGGATCATTAAATTGACCAAAATTATCTGCATCTCGGATTAAACCTTTTCTGACTACTTCTGCTTTTTGATCATCAAACTGTCCAGGTGATTCTCTAGTATAAAGTTTGTTTGTATCTCTCATCTTTGCTACAAACTTATTTGTAAAGTCTGTATTAGTTCTGCCAGAAAAATCTATATTGTTATCTATAGCTTCACCCTTCCTAACCAGTTGATCTCTACGACTTAGTTTGTAATCGAATACTGACATAGTTATTTCTTTTTACGTTTACGTAGTTTACTTAAAGTTTTAGCTAGGTTAGCCTGACGGACTGTTCGAGTATCATACTCATCTGGATTAGATGTTACCTTTGATGCAAACTCTTTTACATCCATTCCCCTTTTCTCTGCTTTCTTAGTAAAAGCACCAGGGCGTTTGATAGCATCTTTAATCCACTTATCAGCCATTGGATAAATCTATTTTAACAGTAGCCTTATTCAAATAAAGCTTTTTCTAGTTGTGCAACTAGTAAGTCGTCAACTTTGTTACCACTCTTAGCTGCAGCTTTTTTTAGTAATGCTATTACAAATTTCTTTAGAAGATCATCTAAGTCTTCTGGGATTTTATCAACAGCTTTGTTTATGACGTTGATTGCGATAGGTAATAAAAATTTAGTCATGATTTTATGTTCTTGAATTTAATTCTAACCCCCTTGTTGTTTCTTTAAATTATCTAAAAATTTTGCAACACGTTCAGTAGATGTATTTGGATCACCTAAAGTTTGTATCTTTCTTAGTTCTCTTGCTGCATCCATTGATGCACGACCTCTTTGTTCTTTATCTACAGAATCAAAAGATTTCGTTCCGGGTTTCATATCTGATTTTAATTTTATAAGAGTTGAATCACTAACTCCTTTGAATGGACTTCTTACACCAAAAGTATCTGTTGGTGCTTTTTCTGCTGTCTTACTAAATGGTCCTGGTAAAAAACCAGTTCCTTCTCCATAAATACCAATACCAGGTCCTGGATCTCCCTGATCTGCTGCAGGAGATATAATTCTTCTTACTGGAGTTCTTGGAGCACGTTCTCCTAATGGTTTTGCTCCAGCTGTTTCTACTAATGGTCCTAACTTAACTCCACCTTTTGGTTTACCTGTTTGTGGATCAATATCTGTATTAGGAACTGTTGTTGGACTTAAACGAGTTTCACTAGTAAATTCTTGTCCAGCAGGTCTTTTACCTGTGTATTGCATTAACTCACCAGACTTACGTTTTAATAATTCTTGAGCACTAGGTCCACTTATTCCTCCCTGTATATCAGGAAGCTCTCCTCCTTTGGGATCATTTATATCTTCTCTTGTTCTTTCAACAAATCTTGTTTGATCATAAGATGGTGCTCTTCCTCTGATCGAAGTTCCAACTGCAGTTTTTATTGAACCTTGTTTTGTTTCTGGATCTATATTTGGTACAGATTTTAAATCTTTAAGATCACGTTTAACTGCTCCTGTAGATCCAAATTGATCTGTATTAAATTCTCTTTGTCCTGTAATTGGATTGATAATAGATCCAGCAATATTAGATGCATCTTCAGGATTTAATCCAGTTGTTTTTGTTAAATCTTCTTGTATTGCTTTATCTAATTCTTTAACTACAGTTGGTCTTATTTTTTGTAAAAATTGTTCAGCTTTAGCTGATTTTGAAATAGATCCACCTTTAGTTTGTCCTGCTTCTACAATTGTCGAAATTTGTTTATCATAATTAGCTCTTGCATTATCTAAAGCATTATCAACAGCCATCTCTGTTGCATGTTGATCTGTTAGTGAAGATCCACCAATAGTTGGTCCCATTGTAGGAACTTTATTACTAGGAGTACTACCAGCTGCCAGTTGTACCAATGCTCCCGGTTCTTGTACACTTTCAGGTAAATTTATTTGTGGTCCAGTTTTTACAAGATTTAAAAGATTATCTATTGATTCTGGTCTAATAGAACCTGTTTTTAAATTACTTAAAAATTCTCTATGTTGAGTAGGTTTTCTTATTGTTAATGGTTGTTCTGATTCACTCATTCCTCTAGCTTGATAAGCTATTCTTGTTGCAGCTTCATCAGTTTTTCCTTGACCTCTAGCAACCATATAAGCAAGGTCATAATCTCTATCTTTAGCAGCTTGTCTGGTTAAATAATCTTGACCTGATTTAGGTACATATTCAAAATGAAGTCCACCTAATCTTTTGTCTTGTGCTATTTGTGCTCTTTGTTTTATATTTCCTATATCGTCGTAAGGTGTTTCTTTACTGATAGCACTTTCTGTTCCATAAATTTGACCAGTTGAAACAGGAGTACGTTTTGCTATTACTGGTTCTTTACGTTGAGAAACAGGTGGAGTATATGAGTCAGGACCAATTTCAATATCTACATTTACATTAGGTTTGTAATTTCTTTTATAACTGCCTTCTGATAAGAATTTATTTACTTGTGAACCCACATTTGATTGTTGTTGTATTGGATCTGGAGTTATATCATAACTTGCATCAATGACATCTCTATCAACTACTCTTGGACCACCTAAATTACTTAAAAAATCATCAATTTTTGTTTTTGTAGTACTAGCAGCTCTTTGTGCGACATCTTGAACACGTTTATCTCTACCAGCAGCTACTGCAGCAGCAACTCCACCAGCAATTAGTGCTCCTGTTGCTATTTTCTTACCTAAATTATTTTCTTTTTTTGGTTCTTCAGCTTCTTTTCCCCCTAGCATCCCTTCTTTATCTAAATTCTGGATAAAATTCTGTACTTCAGGACCCTTTTGGGCTCTTTCTTTAGGAGTGGAAGGGTATTTATTACCTGTTAACCTTGCCCAGAGTGAAAAATCGTTTGGAGATATGACCATTTATCGGTAAATGTCTTTGATATAAAGATTTTAAGTGGACTCAACCTATGATTCACCCCCAAAAAGACCGTTGAGAGACCCTAATTGGGGTAAAAAATAGTGGAGACATCTGGTGTTATACCTACACAGCGTTGTCTGTGAGGAAAAAAAAGAATATATACATATATGTTCTTTATATACCTGACTACGTTTATATATCGTTAATTATATAAATCTAGGCAATCTATGCGAAATATAGGGTATTTTCCCCTAATTTCCCTCCAAAATCAGTTGG
>CAACVD010000804.1_pt1 | contig 15154 bp, 18 predicted proteins | sample 2381771 | NCBI WGS metagenome assembly CAACVD01 (sample SAMEA5211965, study PRJEB30684) | marine metagenome | biome: Marine; feature: Epipelagic; material: Water | collected 2015-10-15 | depth 15 m | reverse complement strand
TCACGTAAGAAACATCCGATAATAAAGATCAGTGGTATCGCTAAGTACTGCCACTTAAACGAACCAAGCAAGAAGTTTCATCCAGAGTTTGGTGAGTACAACTGCGACACAGTAGTGACTGAAGATGTAGCAAAGCAGATCAAAGAACAGCTACAGCCGTTGTATGAGGAAGAGTTAAAGACTATGCAGGAAGAAAAGGGTAGTCAAAAACTCAAGCAAGCTGATATGCCTATTAAGGAATCAGATCAAGAGATAATGATACGCACAAAGCTGAAGGGCGGGCATAGAGCTAAAGACGGCACGGTTTACAACTTCAGTGTGGCATTGTTTGATGCAGCTGGTAAACCATTACCCAAAGAGGTAGAGGTGTGGGGCGGTAGTAAAGTTAATGTAGCTGTACGTCCTAACTTTTGGTACACAGACTTAATGGGGTTTGGTGTAACATTCGAACTACAAGCAGTACAAGTTATTGAATTAGCTAACGGTGGTCAGAGTGCAAAGGCAGCTGATGCATTCGGATTCACCAGTGAAGAAGGATTCGTAGCTAACGGAGGAGAAACCCTAGACCAAGTATTCGATGCGGAAGAAACGAGCGAGACCGAAGTCACAGCGAACTTCTAATAACCGTTATCGTTCAGGTTTCGAATCTAAATTAGCTAACCAGTTACAGCGTAGTGGTGTCGACTTTGAGTACGAGACACTAAAGATAGAGTACCGTAAAGTATCAACCTACACACCAGACTTCATCCTGCCTAATGGTATTATCATAGAGGCAAAGGGAGTTTGGACGGTCGAGGACAGAACTAAACATCTGTTAGTACGTGAGCAACATCCACACCTAGATATACGAATGGTGTTTATGAACGCTGCGAACAAGATACGGAAGGGAAGCGACACCACTTACGCTCGTTGGTGCGAAAAGAAAGGAATAACATATGCAGATAAAATCATACCAAAGACATGGCTTTCACACAAACACATCAACCCTGTGACAAGTGCGGGTCAAGTGACGGAGCAGCCACCAACGATGACGGAAGCACCTATTGTTTCGTGTGTCAAAATTATAGTGGACAAGGAGGAGGGCGAGTGAGCGAACCAGCACCGAGAGAGTTCTTAACTGGCGAACCCAAAGCAATACCACGACGCAACCTAACACAGGAAACGTGTCGTAAGTGGGGCTACTGGGTTGGTCGTTTGAATGGTGAGGATGTTCAGATAGCTAACTATAAGACACGAGACGGTAAACCTGTAGCTCAGAAGGTACGATACGCTAACAAGAACTTCAGTGTTCGTGGTGAGTTGGTCGGATTGTACGGTCAGCACCTATGGAAAGAAGGAGGACGTCGTGTCGTTGTAGTTGAGGGAGAGATAGATGCGTTGAGTGCGTCACAGGCTATGGATAACAGATGGCCCGTGGTCAGCGTACCGAACGGAGCAAGTGCTGCAAAGAAACACGTGGCACAAGCTATTGACTGGTTGGAACGGTTCGAGAAGGTGGTGTTCTGTTTTGATATGGATGATGTCGGACGCAAGGGGGCAGCTGAATGTGCAGCACTCCTGACACCCGGCAAAGCACACATCGCAGAGCTACCACTGAAAGACCCGTCTGATATGTTGACAGGTGGCAAGTCGAAAGAGTTAGTCAGTTGTTTATACGAAGCAAGAGAGTACAGACCTGACGGAATCGTAAACGGTAAGGACTTGTGGGAGTTGGTAAGTAATACTGATGAACATAAAGCTGTGCCGTATCCGTACTATAGTTTAAATGAGTTAACCCACGGCATGAGACTAGGAGAATTAGTTACAGTGTGCGCGGGTAGTGGAATAGGAAAGTCTCTGTTCTGTCGTGAGGTTGCTCATCACCTGCTAGGTCTTGGCGAGACGGTAGGTTATATAGCACTGGAAGAATCCGTCAGGCGTACAGCTCTTGGTATCATGGGCATCCATCTGAACAAAGCATTACACCTAGAAGACGAACAAATAGATACGGAAGCGTTACGTCCTGCGTTTGAAGAGACGGTAGGGAACGGAAAGTTCTACACCTACGATCACTTCGGTAGTATGGACAGCGACAACTTGCTGGGTAAGATACGTTATCTGATAAAAGGATTCGATTGTAAATGGATATTCCTAGATCACCTAAGCATTGTTGTCAGTGGTATTGCAGGAGACGACGAACGACGATTGATTGATAACACGATGACCAAGCTTAGAAGTCTTGTTGAAGAGACAGGGTGTGGTATGGTGTTGGTCAGTCACTTGAAGCGAGTGGATAGTGGTCACGAAGAAGGAGGACGAGTAAGTCTGCACCATTTACGTGGATCACAGGCTATAGCACAACTGTCGGACATGGTAATCGGATTGGAACGAAACCAACAAGCTGAGACAACAAGCAATGCAACCCGTGTTCGTGTGTTAAAGAATAGGTTCAGCGGACAGACAGGACATTGCACCACACTTAACTACGACACAGAAACCGGACGATACACAGAAGATAAGAATGTCTTCGAAGATACAACAACTAATGAACCATTCTAAAAAAAAATGAAAATGATCAGAGATACTGAAGATAAACCAGTCACTACATGGTGGCTAATAGAAGATGAAAGCTACCACGGAAACGAACCACCTAATGGCGAGGGCTACTTTAATCCTCACATGGTAGATCAATATGAATATGTCGAAGAGAAGGATAGATTATTTGAACCTAAGTACGACGAAAATAACGGAAAGCTTTGTGCGTTTTGGTTGCAATTAGAAATGCCTAGATATTTGTGGCACTTGTACCAAGCTAGTTATGTAATACCTGATAATGAGTTAGAGAATAAAGTGTATGACTTTTCTTATGATGTTATTAACGAATGGCTAGAAGAGCAGCGTGTAAAACATTACAACGAAAACAAAAACTTCTACATCAAGCAGAAATGAAAACACTATTCTTTGATATAGAAACAAATGCGATAGAGGACTGGTCGAACTTGACCGATCTTGACACGGTTCACTGTCTATCTATCTACGATCCTACCACACCCAAGATGATAACGTATCACGGTGCTGGTATACGAAACGGACTAAATGAGTTAGCTAAGGCAGATCATATTGTCGGACACAACGTCCTTGGTTTTGATATACCTGCTCTTGGTAAACTGTACAGCTTCCATCCACCATTGGTTAAAGTATTGGACACGATGGTCATGGCTAAGTGTATAGTACCTGATGTCCGCAACGACGACTTCTTACGACATAAGTTTGATAAGACTTTAATAGGTAGTCACTCGTTAAAGGCATGGGGGTTGCGACTAGACAAACTAACCAAGCTATCATACGGAGAGGAAGACGGTGCGTTTGCAAGTTACAACGAGGAGATGAGGAAGTACTGTGAACGTGATACAATCGTAACACAGCTGCTGTATGATTATCTGATGAGTAGTAAACCCAGCAGTCAGATGTTAGCTATCGAGCACTGGTTTGCGTACCTGATGAGACTACAAGAGAAGCAAGGGTTTGCGTTCGACATCGAGAAAGCAGAGAAACTAGAGATGAAACTTGCTAGTGTTCGTGCTGATCTACTGGATAAACTACAGAAAGAGTTTCCGTCCAGGCAAGAGGAGATGAAGACACCGAGTGGTTGGTCGTTAGAGATTGAATGGAACGACGGACTCGAAACAATCTCAGCAGCAACCAAGACGGAACTAAAGAAGCAACTGAAGAGTCGTAACCTGAAGCAGACGTTAGTCAAAGATGCAGTCAAGTTAGCTAACAAGACGAAGACCGTACCGTTCAATCCTGGTAGTCGTCAGCAGATAGCTGAACGCTTGTCGTCTTTAGGGTACGAACTACCAATAGAACCTGACGCTAAGACACCCAAGGTAGACGAAGCTGTGCTGCGTAGCATTGAGCACCCGTTTGCCGAGGTGTTATGTGATTACTTGTTGGTTACCAAGAGGTTAGGACAATTATCAGAGGGTAATCAAGCGTGGTTGAAGCTACAAAAGAACGGACGGATACACGGACGGGTCAACACAAACGGTGCAGTCACTGGTCGTTGTACACATCAGAATCCTAACGTAGCTCAAGTACCTGCTTGTCGTGCTGAATACGGAGAAGAATGTCGTGAGTTGTTTAAAGCAGGAGACGGGTACAAGTTAGTCGGGTGTGACGCAGCAGGACTGGAACTACGAATGCTCGCCCATTACCTCGCTTACTACGACGGAGGAGAATATGCTAAGATAGTTATCGAAGGAGACATACACACACTTAATCAGAAAGCAGCAGGACTAGAGACACGAGACCAAGCTAAGACATTTATCTACGCTTTCCTTTACGGTGCAGGTGACGCTAAGATTGGAGAGATCGTGGGTGGTAGTGCTAAAGAAGGACAGATGTTAAAGCGTAAGTTCCTGAGTAACCTACCAGCACTGAAAAGATTACAAGCAGATGTACAACAAAAGGTACAACGAAGCAACAAGCTGACTGGGTTGGATGGTCGTATACTTCCTGTTCGTTCACCACACGCTGCGTTGAATATGTTGTTACAATCAGCAGGTGCTGTGTGTATGAAGGTAGCACTTATCAACTTGTTTGCTCGTCTTAATAAAATGAAGTGGCAACACGGTAGAGAGTACAGCTTTGTTGCCAATGTCCACGACGAGTTCCAAGCAGAGGTACAACCTGACAAAGCAAGTGTATTCTGTGAGTTAGCTGTTGATGCAATACGACGTGCAGGTAAGGAGTTAAAACTAAACGTCATGTTGGACGGGGAAGCAAAGATCGGAGAGACGTGGTCACAGACACACTAGAGCTTGAATACGATTGGCACTTGAAGGTTGCAGAATTATACGATACTGTTGACCTCAACCTACCTATGCCGTCCTCATCATCCCAGCGAACAGGAGCAATAGCTGAACAAAAGTTTATCACTGAATGTTTGGAACGGAACTTTGAACCTCACCTACCTGTAACACCAATGCCGTGGGATATGATCGTCACGTGTCCAGCAGGAACCTTAAAGGTACAAATCAAAGCAACCAACACACGGGCTACTCCGGCTAAGAATTGTTATAGCTGTGTCACGTCCGTTGGTTGTGAGAATAAAGACTATATGTCACACGACATCGATGTTGTTGGTATATATGTTGTACCTGAAGACACGTGGTGGATGATACCAAGAAATGAAATACAATCTAAAACCGTAAAACTAAACCCAGCACCTGACAGTATATCGAAGTACAAGAAGTGGCAGGACAACTGGAGCCTATATTATGAATAAAAAGAAAACAACCCTACTGATAGATGCTGACGTGTTAGCGTTTGAAGCAGCAGTGGTAGCCGAGGAATCAATTGAGTGGAAGGATGAGATGTGGACAGTACACGCAGACATGGCACTAGCTAAAGCTCGTGTTGTTAATCGTGTCGAAGAGTTCAAGGACTTGATGAAAACAAATAAAGTTATAATGTGTCTGACAGACCGTGCTAACTTTCGTCGTGTTCTTAATCCCTACTATAAAGCAAACAGATCAAAGTCCCGTCTGCCAATAATCTTGCGACAAGTTAAGCAGTGGATTATAGATGAACTACATGGAGAAATGTGGCCCAACTTAGAAGCTGATGACGTCATATCAATTCTGGCAACGGACAAAGAGATGGATGAGGAAACGATCATCATTAGCATCGACAAAGACTTCAAGACAGTACCCGGTATCTTCTACGACTACAACCGAGGAGAGTATCATCAACCGTCAGAAGAAGAAGCCGACAACTATCATCTCGTACAAGCGATAGCAGGAGACCACACGGATGGATACAGCGGAGTGCCCGGCATAGGAGTCACTCGTGCTCAACGTCTGTTAGAAAAAGATGGATACACATGGGAGACTGTAGCAAAGTGCTACGAGAAAGCTGGACTTACTGAACAGGATGCATTAATGAACGCATGGATGGCACGGCTGTTACGAGCAGATAACTATTCATTCAGAACAAACACTATTAAAAAACTATGGACACCGAGAAACTACCAAACCAAGGATATACTAGAGATTTCACCACAGGCGCTAAACGTGACGGGGACATTGGACGGGGACGACCCTCGCTTATTCCTCCGATCGCCTTACGCAGTCTCGCCAAAAGATTTGAAGCTGGCGGAAAGCTTTACGGAGACAACAACTGGAGAAAAGGATTCCCGTTAACACGACTGTACGACAGTATGTTCAGGCACTTGTTAGCGTTGGCTGAAGGAGATGAATCGGAGGATCATGCGGGTGCAATCTTGTGGAATGCGTCAGCGTGGTTGTGGACAAAGGATCAAATAAACAAAGGTAATTTACCAATAGAACTGGATGATATAGAGAATGAACAATGAACAACTAAAGGTAGACGGGTTCGATGACGCCGTTATAGGTACAGACTACAGAGACCTTAGATTAGTTTATTCTATTGAGCGGATGATACAGATACTAATAACAAGAGATGGTATGGATATGGATGAAGCTATAGAATACTTCGACCACAATATAGGGTGTGCGTTTGTTGGTGACATGACTCCGTTGTATGTATGGACTGAGGATAAAGTAGACTTATGAGTGAAGAAATAGTATTACCAGCACTCAGTAAAGATTTGATAGATAAGCTTGACAAGCTATACCCGGATAAATGTCCGCTGTTGACAGACGACGATAGAATGGTATGGTTTAAAGTAGGACAACGTAGTGTAATTAATTACTTACAACAAATATACGACGAACAACTTCAAGACAACATTATCACCAAGGACTAACCATGTGTATGTCATCACCTAACATTCCCCCTCCTCCACCGCCTCCAGCACCGCCTCCTCCTCCGCTACCTTTAGCAGAGAAAGCAGTGACTACCAGACAGGCACGACCACAACAGAAGCGTCGTAGAGGTACAGCACAATTGACTGCTCGTCGTCCGTCCGTTGGAATGGGTGGTGGTAGTGGTGGTACAGGTGTACAACTTTCACAATAACAATCAATAAGGAGAAACTAACATCATGCTTCGCTCTCTCGAAAAACATACTCTACTTTCATCAGCTTCAGCAGCTGGGGCAGGTAGTTCATTTAATGTCGAAAGGTCTAAGGGATGGACGTTCTGTATAGAATCCACAGGTGTAACTTCAGGAGCTACTGTAGCAATCGAAGCGTACATTGGAAATGTGTGGAGAACTGTAGACAGTCGAGTCATCACTGCCACTGGTAACACTCTGATCAGAGATGACCACGGACACTACGAAAAAATAAGAGGATCAATCACAGCTTACACTGACGGAAGTTACGACGTGTTTGCCACTGGTACAACTGACGGGTTATAAGTCATGCCCTCACCATCAGAGTTTAATAATCCTTCTCAATTTGTAATACCAAGTTGGGGGACTACCTATCCTTTAGATAACTTTGATGCCACGTTTCAAGCCTACTACGACACGCAAGCAAACATAGAAGCTAGATCAGGTGACCCGGTTGGTACGATTTACATGGCATCTGATGTTGTTCGTTTATATGTCTACGATGGTACGAACTGGCAGTACTACACGGGGACATAATAGATGCAAGAGACAGCACAAGGTTTATATCACAGTCTAGAGAATCAACGTTATTCGTTCTTAGATCGTGGTCGTACATCATCTGAGTTAACACTACCGTATGTACTACCACCTGACGGACACAGCTTTGCTACTAAGTACTACACACCGTATCAAGGCATCGGAGCACGTGGTGTTCTTAATCTATCGTCTAAGTTATTGTTAGCTTTACTACCGCCTAACGCTCCGTTCTTTCGGTTGGTCATAGATCGCTACGAATTAGATAAAGCAAAAGCTGAACTGGGACCAGAGGGAGCGGAGCAGTTACGGACGGACTTAGAGAAAGCATTGGCTGATGTTGAGCGTAGTGTATCACAGGAAGTAGAAGTACAGAACTTCAGAAACGGTATCTTCCAAGCACTAAAGAACTTACTTATCAGTGGTAACAGTCTGTTGTACTTACCTGATGAAGGAGGTATGAGAGTGTTTCGTTTGGATCGTTACGTTGTTAAGCGTGATCCAATGGGTAACGTTACACACATAGCAGTCAAAGAAACGGTAGCACCTATGATGTTACCTGAGAGTGTTCGTGAAGAAGTATACCGTCAGGAAAAAGAAAACACTTGTGATCTGTACACTTCTATCGTTAGAGAGGGAGACAAGTTTAATGTACAACAAGACGTCAAGGGTATCGTTATTGAGGAGAGCATTGGATCGTATCCAGTAGAGAAGTCTCCTTGGTTACCGTTACGTTACACACAGATAGACGGAGAAGACTACGGACGTGGGTTCGTTGAGGAATACATCGGTGACATCAAGTCGTTGGAAGCACTGACTAAAGCTATCGTAGAGGGTAGTGCAGCAGCAGCTAAAGTATTGTTCATGGTTAATCCTAACGGTACAACACGTTCACGTACACTGGCTGAAGCTCCTAACGGTGCAATCGTACAAGGGTCGGAAGGAGACGTATCTGTTTTACAATTAAATAAATTTAATGACTTCCGTACTGCTCAAGCAACAATGCAAGGGATTACGGATCGTCTATCACAAGCCTTTCTACTGACATCAGGGGTTGTTAGGGATGCCGAGAGAGTGACCGCTGAGGAGATAAGAATGCTCAGTCAAGAACTGGAAGCTGCCCTTGGCGGTCTCTACTCTCTCTTATCACAGGAACTACAGCTACCTATCGTCAGTCGTCTGATGGATCGTATGTCCAAGGACAAGCGTCTGCCTAAGCTACCTAAAGATATTGTTAAACCTACTATCGTTACTGGTGTTGAAGCACTTGGTCGTGGTAATGATTTACAACGTCTTGATTTATTCTTGGCAGGTGCTAATCAGGTAGTAGGACCACAAGCAGTGACACAGTATCTGAATGTATCTGATTACTTCAAGCGTCGTGCTACTGCTCTTGGTATAGAAACTGAGGGACTCATCAAGACGGAAGAAGAAATTCAACAAGCTATGCAGCAAGCACAACAACAAGAGATGATGATGAAGTTGGGTAGTCCTGCCGTAGCACCTGCTATCAATGCTGCACAGGAGCAGTACATGGCACAACAAGAACCACCACCTGAAGAGTAAACTATCATGGCTGAATTACACCGAGTAGAGATAAATGAAAAAGCACCGAGTGAGATCGAACCCGTTGACGAAGCGGTTGAAACTCCTGAAGAGCAACAAGCGGAATCACAAGCTGAGGAAACACAAGAACGTCCTGAGTGGCTACCTGAAAAGTTTGAATCAGCGGAGGATATGGCGAAGTCATATGCGGAGCTTGAGAAAAGAATGGGACAAGGGGCAGAAGAAGTTGAAGAAGCTGGACAACCCGAAGAACAACAACAAGAAACAAATGACAACAAAGAAGAAGCTGGTAATTATAATGAAGCTGTTGTGGAAGCTAGTCAGGAGTTCTTTGCTAATGACGGTAAGCTATCTGAAGACACTTATAAGAAACTTGAAGAAGTAGGATTACCACGTGATCTTGTCGATAGTTACGCAGCTGGTCAACAGGCGTTGTTGCAATCAGAAGAAGCCCAGATCAAAGGAGTCGCAGGTGATAGCTACGATGCAATGGCTGAATGGGCCAACGAACATTTACCGCAGGAAGAGATCGACGCATTTGACGAAGCTGTCACAGGTGGTACGGTCAACCAAGCTAAGTTAGCAGTGCAAGGATTGTACGCTAGGTATCAAAATGCTACAGGTGCAACACAACCTAAGCTGGTACAGGGAGCAGTAAGCGGTACATCCACTATGCCTTTTAAGAGTATGCAGGAATTAGCACGAGCACAGTCTGACCCACGTTATCGTAGTGGTGACAAAGCTTATCATCAAGAGATTGACAGACGGCTTGCTGTGAGTAATATTTGATGTTTCATAATGAATGAGTGTGTGTAAGACGCCTTGGACAGTCCTATGGGTTTTCTCCCTTTTATCGTTTTTGGGGAGTTTTACGGGTTGTTCCAAGGCGTCTTTTTATCCAGCACTCGGAGCTACAGGCGGTGCAGCTGTTGGTAGTCTAGGTGGTCCCGGTCCTGCTGCTGGTGGTGCTGCCCTCGGATGGGGTGTGGGAGAAACAGCAAAATACATGGAAGAAAACGAACATTTAACAGCACAAGTAAAAGCGTTGAGTGAAGGAGATGTTAAGCAACTCGTTGATAATCAACTAAATGAGTCAATGGATAACGGCTTTTTTGACAGTATGCTGACTGAAATTTATGGCTTGCTAAAAGTCTGTTTAATTGGAGTAGTATTGTGGAATGTCATACCGATCATATATACGAGGTACGTTCACAAGAAAGCAAAGAATGGCGTTTCAGATTAAAAGATTACGACGGCTATACCGTGAGTTAACAAAACTAGAGAAAGCACTAGTGTTGACAATTGGTGTATTTATTGCTGTTATTGTAATCGGTAACATATTTATATAGACAATTACGACAATTAGTCCTCGACCTACTGCGGTAGACAATCCTGTGTACGAACGAAGTGAGAGTCAACCAACCAATAACTACAACTATAATACATACAACATAAGGAAAATATATCATGGCTAATGGAGATACATCCCCCTCACGTGTTGGACAAGTTAATAGTGCTGGTGATACAGATGCGTTGTTTCTTAAAAAGTTTAGCGGAGAAATTCTGCAAACCTTCGAAGAGTCAAACATCTTTAAAGCACTTCATACTGTTCGCACAATCGAAAACGGTAAATCAGCTCAGTTCCCTGTAACAGGAATCGCTTCTGCTGCTTACCATACACCCGGTGAAAACATCGCTGACGCTGGAAACAGTTACTTAAGCGACATCAAGAAAGCTGAGAAAGTCATCACTATCGACAAGATGCTTTTGGCTTCTACTTTCTTAAGCAACATCGACGACGTAAAGAACCACTACGACATCCGCAGCGTCTACGCTAACGAGTTGGGTAAAGCTCTTGCTGTTCGTTTCGATACTGCTCTTGCTAAAGTATTCATCGCTGCTGCTCGTTCTGCTGCTGCCGTAACTGGTGGTAAAGTAGGCGGTATCCTCGACGTTTCTGCTAACGCAATGGGTGACGTAAGTGACTCAAGTGACGACGCTGACAACACCGATCCAACTGGTGCAGAATTAACAGCTGCTCTTTTCACTGCTGCTCAGAAGCTTGACGAAAATGACGTTCCTAGCGACGGTCGTTTCGCAGTCCTTCGTCCACAAGAGTACTACAAGTTAATCACTGGTGGTGCAGGTGCGTTGGCTATCTCTACTTCTGCTGTCAATAAAGACGTCGGAGGTGTAGGAAGCATCGCTTCAGGATCGATCCCTCAAATCGCAGGTATCACAATCTACAAATCCAACCACATCCCATCGACTGACTTGTCTGCTGTTGCTACCGGTGACGGAGAAGCTGCTAACGACGTGTTCGGTGGTAACGGAGTAGGATACAACGGAAACTTCATCAACACGATTGGTCTTGTTTCTCATTCTGCTGCTGTTGGAACTGTTAAACTGCTCGACTTGGCTACTGAATCTGAGTACCAAATCGAACGTCAAGGTACACTTTTTGTTGCGAAGTATGCTATGGGTCACGGAGTTCTCCGTCCTGAGTGTGCTATCGAACTTCAGAAGTAACCACTCTCTCGGTGTTGGGAGGTCTGTGATTCGTTCCGCTCCCTTCTACCGAACCTTTTATTACTATGGCTCTGACAACTAAACTTAACGCAGTAAACACGATGATTAGCGTCATCGGAGAAGCACCCGTCAACACACTAGGAGGTACAGCTGTTCCAGTTACTGTTGTTCAAGCGGAGAATACCCTAGACGAAACAAGCAGAGCCGTACAGTCTGAGGGTTGGCATTTTAACACCGAGCACGAATACGTCCTTACCCCTGACGCAGGAACATCTAAGATAACACTACCTAGCAATACGTTACGTGTAGACTTAGACCCACAAATTTATACAAACAACGACCCAGTACAACGTGGACTAACCTTATACGACAGGAAGAATCACACCGACGTCTGGTCAAAGGAGGTTAAAGCCTCCATAACTTTTGAGTTGGACTTTACAGAAATACCTGAACAGTTCCGACACTACATCACCGTTAAAGCTGCCCGTATCTTCGCTAATCGTTTCCTTGGTAGTCGTGAGATAGAAGGCTTTGCCACACGTGACGAGATAGAAGCGAAAGCCCGTGCTATAGACGCAGACAGTGAAGCAGCGGACAGGACGATCTTTGATGATTACAGCGTGTTACGAGTGCTAGATAGATAATGCCGTTATTAGTTAACAGCGTACCTAACCTAGCTCAGGGCGTATCACAACAACCAGACAATCTTAGGTATCCCGGTCAGTGTGACGAGCAGATAAATGCTTGGGCTACTGTTGTTGAAGGGTTGGTAAAACGACCACACACAAGCTACATAAAGAATGTAGATAGCAGTCAACCATCCAATCTATTCACACACTTTGTTAAACGGGACGAGACGAACAAGTACGTTATCAATGTATCAGTGGGTGGTAGCGTCAGTGCTATTAACTTATCACTCGGTACTTCTATATCTGTTTACACGACATCCATTGCTCAGTCTTACTTGAGCGGTATAACAAACCCAGCACAGGAACTACGAGCACTAACAGTAGCTGACTATACGTTTCTTGTTAATAAGAGTAAAACGGTAGCGGTTAATACTGACGAAGATACGTTAAGCGATGACATACGAAACAGTGAAGGTAAGTACGATGCGTTAGTATTTGTTAAGCTTGGTGACTACGAGAAGACATACAATATAATTTTAGACGGCAGAGAAGTACCCGGTGTTAATCAATCGCTTGTAACTAGTGACAAGACACCACCTGCTGGGCATACCTACGAAAGTGGTAGTGCAGCTCACGGAGTACACGCAGACACCGAGGTCATAGCAGAAGACTTAGAGATAGTTTTAAATGATTACTTAGGAGGCAGCAGCGACGGTAAAGTAAACACCGTAACGTTGTCAGGTGGTAGCGGGTTTGAAGATAGTGGATTAAAAAGGGGACGCTATTTGTACGACCCTGAAAAAGAGATTTCATACGAGTTCTTTGTTGAACAGTTCAGTACATCAGCACACACCACGAAGATAGGATATGGCGCTAAAGGTACAGCTGTATTTAAAAACGGTGCTATTCAATCTTATAAGCTAACACACAAAGGCAACGGATACGACGGAGGTTTAGCTGCTGACACCTACAAGCTTACAATTAGAAAGCACGAAAAGAAGTTTATATTTAAGCCTAAATTAGGCACTAAGGGTCCAGATGTTCGGGCGTCAGCTGGTTCAGATAAAACTGATATAGTATCAACTACACCCGGATATGATCTGCCTACTTTTACAGTCAGTGCTACAGCAGCAGGTGCTGGTACTAATTATACAGTAGAGCGTAGCGGTGCTGTTATTAAGATTACAGGAGACACAGACTTCAGTATAGCCGTAGAAGACGGACTAGCTAATCAAGGTTTAGGTGTTGCTTATAAAGAAGTAGCTAGTATCACAGATTTACCACAACGTTGTTTTAATGCCTTCCGTATAAAAGTTCGTGGTGATGCTGATATAGCACAGGATGATTACTACGTTCAGTTCCAAACAAAAGATCAAGAAGACTACGGAGAAGGTAGCTGGGTAGAGATAGCAGGTTGGGAAGACGATGTTAGATCAGCGGGAGAAATAAAAGGTATAGCGACTGCATTGAATTATAGCACTATGCCTGTCACTATTGTTCCTAAGTTTAATGTTGATGGTAGTGTTGCTCAGTTTATAGCTCAGACTCCTAACGAGATGGCTAACATGGTCGAGCACAACGGTGTAGTTTATAATCTTTTAGAAGGTCACACATCAAGCAGTGATAACGAACCGGGTGGAACAGTAGATACGAATGGAGATGGCATATATGATTGGGAAGAGTACTGGATAGTAAACACAAGATATACAACGGTACTGAGAGATTGGGTAACTGATGAAAAGTACTTTGAGGGTGCTGTTAGTTATGATTCTAGAGGGTCAGGTGACGACTTCACCAATCCGTTTCCGTCATTTGTTGGGCAGACTATCAACGACGTCTTCTTCTTTAAGAACCGTTTAGGATTCCTGACAAACAACGCTGTTATCTTTAGTGAAGCAGATGCATACTTTAACTTCTTCAGGACTACTACACAGCAGCTGTTAGACAGTGCTCCGATAGATGTAGGACTCAGTCACACTAAAGTAGCTGTACTGCAACACGCTATACCGTTCCAAGAGAAGCTGATGTTATTCAGTAAGCAGTCACAGTTTGTATTAAGGGGAGCTGACATACTAAGTCCTAAGACGGTAGCTATATCTCCTGTTACGGAGTACGATATATCAGACAGTATCAATCCGTTAGCCGTTGGTAATTATATATACTTTACTTTTCAACGGAACGATTACGAGGGTGTGTACGAATACTTTGTTGATAACAACACAGAGACGTTTAACGCAGATGAGATAACCCAACAGATACCTAAGTACATCAGTAAGAAAGCTACACGTATCGTTGGTAGTCCTGCTGAGAATACACTTGTTATAACAACAGACGACGATCTAAAGACGTTGTTCGTTTATAAGTACTTCTGGAGTAACAAAGAAAAGATACAGAGTGCATGGATGAAGTTTACGTTTGATCGTGACATTATTGGTTGTGACTTTATAGACAGTAAGTTGTTTATGCTTACATCTGACACGGAAGGACTACACCTAGAATCGTTGACGTTAGAAGACGGATTGAAGGATAGCGGGTTGGATTATACGTTGTACTTGGACAGTCGGGTGGAGGGTAGTTCATTGACTACTAGCTACGACGCTACAACTAAGAAGACAACTATTAGTGATATACCGTACAGCGTAAGCTTAGGATCAGGTGTTAACTTGTTTACTAAGATAGGGACACAGCGAGCTATTACTACAGTTGATTCAACCACGATAGACGTTAACGGTACTTTAGCTAGTTATGTCAGTCTTGGTGGTACTATCTATAAGTGTGAAACCACACATACAGCTCCCAGTTCTTTCATAGCAGTTGATACGTCGTTATCTCCCATACGCCACCATCCGTCAGGTGAGTAAGAAGTCAAATCCAC
>CAACVD010000802.1_pt1 | contig 15168 bp, 23 predicted proteins | sample 2381771 | NCBI WGS metagenome assembly CAACVD01 (sample SAMEA5211965, study PRJEB30684) | marine metagenome | biome: Marine; feature: Epipelagic; material: Water | collected 2015-10-15 | depth 15 m | reverse complement strand
CCTTGGTCTTCATGGCACCGCCTTTGGCCATGCCTTTGGTCTTCATCGCACCGCCCTTTTTCATGCCTTTGGTCTTCATCGCACCGCCACGCATCATCCCTTTGGCCTTCATCGCGCCACCCTTTTTCATACCTTTTGTCTTCATGCCTTTCGGCTTATGTCCTGGCATATCAAATCCTCCTAGCTTCTTGGAACTCGTGTTTGCTTTTGTTTCGAGGGCATAATTGCGCCACACCCCCTCGCTTGAACCATTACCGCGCCACCATCTTTTGCGAAGGTCTTGACGTTTGTGGGTTTGCCGCCGACACCTTGTGCCTTAGATCTCTTACGAGTGACTGCCGATTTAATTTCAGACTTAGACATCCTGGCAGCTGTCGCTGCTGGCACACATTTAGGATATTTTCTTTTGCGGTCTTTTTTTAACTTCGATCTTCCACATTTCTCAAAGCCACCGCCTTTTTTCGGCGCACCAATATCGACCCAGTTGCCCTTACTGCCTTTGCCAAACCACTCGGTTAATCCACCCTTTGGTTTAGCCACGGGGAACTCGCGTCTTCTTTTGCTTGTTAGGCATGATCGCTCCACAGCCACGGCCTTGAACCATCACCGTGCCGCCTAAATTCATTTTCTTGGCCATGCTCTTTGCAATAGCGGTGCCGCGCTTGCGCTCGTATCTACTGAGACGCCCGTCATTGTCCAGGTCACTTTTCTCAGGATCAAGCGTGACCTCACCACCAGTAGCGCCTTTATATTTTCCGCCCATTCGCTTGTATTCTTGAACCATCCAACCATTTGCATAAGCGGACGGATATACGTCAAATTTGGCTTTGGCTTTAGCTTTGGCTTTGCGATAAAGCGACGGGTTTGCGACGTTCTTGGGAACCTTGCTGGCGGGGCCACCTTTCTTTAACTCGATCGCTTGGAGCGTTTTCGCTTGTTGTGCATGAGTGTTGCTCGCTTTTTTCAAGCCCTTAATTACTTTATTGAGTTTTTTCTGTGCCATTACCTCATTCTCATGTTGCGAAAACCGATTGACATGGGGTCAAACAAATTTTGTTGCGGAATGCCAGCAACCCCTGCTATTGGCTGCACTGGCGGCGGCGGTGCTACAGCAACCGGAGGAGGTGTTGTTGCCGCAACCTGTGGAGGCGGTGCAACAGCAACCTGTGGAGGCGGCGTTATAGCAACCTGTGGAGCGGCTGCTGGAGCCGCTGGTCGCGTGCCGCCTCTGCCTTGGTAATTATCCGCATAATCTATTTGATCTTGGACGCTGCCTGCTGGTATGTAGCCCATTGCGTCTGCCATGCCGTCTGACATATTCCAACCCGTGCTTCCGCGAGTGTAACCAGTGTAACCATCACCTCCTGCTGTAATGCCAGCAGAAACATTAGGAGCGACTGTTGGAGCGGTGGGCATCTTGCCCATGATCTCGTCCGTAATTTGCTGCCTCAACGCCTCAACGTCTATCTGCTGTGGTATTGAGCCTTGCAAAGCCTCAATCTGCTGAGAAATAGGGTCAATTGCGCCAGTGATCGCGGCTTGCCGCTGCTGTTCAATTTGTGCAGGATCTAGTTGAGCCTGTTGTAAGTCTTGAATCCTAGCCTCCAGACCTTCACGCTGCGTTTGACCGCTTTGCAGAGCTTCTTCGACCAAACGACCTGTCGCTTGGTAGTCTCCGCGAAGAGACTCAAGATCAGCAGCGGAGGCTCTACCTTCTAACGCGGCTTGTAACGCTTCGATATCCGCAAGGGAGGCTCTACCTTCTAGTGCTGCTTCCAAATCTTCTTGTGTTATGCCTTGCTCTTCGAGCAAACCAATCTGTCGAATCAATTCTGCTCGTTCTTCACCAGCAGCTCCCAGACCTGCAGCTTGTTCTCCAAGAGCTTTTTCTAATAACTGCAAGTCTTCTGCACTGGCGCGGCCTTCGAGCGCATTGTTCAAGGCGCTAATTTGAGATGATAAGTCGGCTCTGCCAGTCTCCGTTACAGCGCGCAAATTCTCAATGTCTGCTGCTCTTGCTTCGCCCAACTCAGTTCGTAAATTGTCGAGTGCAGAATTGATCTGATCAGGACTCAGAGTTCCATCTCTCAAAGCGTTTTGGATGCTTTCAGAAACTTGCCCTTGAGAGATTTGGCCCTCTTTCAGCGCTTCGATTTTTTGAAAAAGATCTTGTCGTTGTTCGCTGGCCGTGCCGACGAAATCATCGGCTTCGGTTTTTAGGCTATCTAATCGCGCTTGGATCTCTTCAATCGGCAAGCCCTCGATGTTGCCCTGCAGCACTTCGACTGAGTTTTCTATGTTGCCAAGCAGAGTTTCACGCTCCATCCGCAGAGCATCAGTCTGTGCTTTCGTCTCAGTTTCGATGTCGCCTTGAATCGTAACTAAATCGTTTCTGACAGAGTTGATTTCGCCTTGGATTGCTTCGGCGGCAGCTTTTTGGGAGCCAGTGAGTTGCTCATCGCGACGATCAAGTTCTTGATTGATTTCTTGTTTGGTGTCGGTGAGTGTTGACCCTAAATCACTGATTCGAGACTTCACATCGTCAATCAAACTGGTCTGACGATCTTCTAAACTGCCAATCGCTTGGTCTTGTGCCTCTTTTACTTTTTGTTGGGAATCAGCAAGCTCGTCTCTTGCTTTGTCAATATTCGATTGGAGCGTGTCAACCAGCTTTTGTTGTTCAGCCTTGATATTGGCTCGCTCTTCGATGCCTTGCGCCTTGAGCGTTTCGCTCTCAGCTTGTAACGATTCTTTGACGCCAGTCAGTCGCTCTTCTAAAGCCTTCACAACTTCTGATCGCTCAGCAGCTTGTGCAGCCGCCGCTGAAGCTGTTTCTTGTCCAACCTCTTGCCTAAGCTCTGCCAAAGCAGCGTCACGCGCAGAAATTTGGCGAGCTTCTGAAGCTTCTTGTGCTTGAGTGATCTGTGCTTGACCTGCTTGTTGTGCTTCCGTCAATGCTGCTTCGAGATCACCAAGCCCTTGTTCACGAGCTTCGCGAGTCAAATTTTCTAGTTCATCAAAACCAGCTTCACGAGCTTGACCTAGCCTGTCTGCGAGATCGGTCAGGCCCCTTTCACGCGCTTGATTCTGAAGCTCATCAAGCTTTGAAATAGCCGCCTCACGAGCTGCTGTCTGTCCAGACTCTGCGTCTCTTTGTCGCTGAATTAAATCTTCAAACCGCTCATTCAACAAAGCGTCTTGCTCTGCTTTCTGCTCCGCCAACATCTCTCGATATTGTTGTTCCTGCCTTTGGGTTTCGTCTTCTGCGAAATCCAGGGATCGCAAAGTCGGCGTCGTTGGAGCCGCCCTGACTCCTCGATCGAAGACTGGTCGGTTGATCAAAAAATCCTGTAACGCAGAGTAAGGTGAAGCTGCACTTCCGTATTCTGCCGCTGCGCGATCTAGTTCTGATTCAGCCATTTATATCACCAGTTTTTACACGACCAATAGGATGCTGCAAAAACATCCTTTTTCTTTTCTACCGCATCACACGAGTGGCGAGCACGAAACGATTTGCGTCGATCCGGTTGGTCTTTTTTGATCGACATCTTGGGGTCGCCATATCGCACGATCTTCACCTGATCACCCTTCTTCGCTAACACCGCGAATTTTTTCTTTGCCCCAGGCGTTCTTTTTTGTTTGTTGTAACCAGGAAACGACTCACCTCGATAGGTGAGCCGCCCTGATTTGGTTCTCTTAACGTCAGACGTATCAGCCATTAGTCGTACTTCTTGATTAGCTCCAGAATGACCATGTATGTGTCGTTTGCGCTCGCTCCGGTAGTAGTGAACAAAATATCACCCGTCTTTCCAGATCCCGCATTGTTTGGGATACCTGTAAAGTTATCGTAATACTCATCACCCGTACTGTCAGCGGGTAGTCCCACCGCTAATACGTTTGTACTGGCGTCAAAATCCAACCTTACCGACATGCCGATACACGCCCAGTAAATGCGTTGAATTTTCACCTCAGTGCAGGCAGTACCCGCTGAGTTTGCCCCTAACGCGGAAACATCCACCTTGACTACATTACTTTCTCCGGTTCCGTCACTTACGTTTGTGAAGCGCAAAACCGCGAGGCGTTCACCGTCCAGAATCGTTTGAGAGGCTACTGCATCAGCCATGATTCTCTCCTATTAGGACGCTACGTCGAAGCCAGTAATTTCAATCAAAAAACGTCCGGCAGTGTAGGTCGCATCACCAGTTCCCTGGCTAACCAAGTACAAGAACTGATCAGCAGCGATGTCGCCACCCGCAACCACGGTTCCGGCAGAAGCTGCACCCGCGTTAATGATTTGCGTCTCAGTAAGATCGCCGATCGCGGTGTCGTTGACGCCAGTACCTTCAGTCGCAGAGAACAGATCGATGTCTGTGCTTCCGCCAGCAGGCGTTTCGACACAAGTCATGGTGACGCCGAACACGCTACCCTGGTTAGCTGTCGTGACCTTTCCGATGAACGCAACGCCAGATCCATCCTTACCAATAATGTCTCCAGCCGTGCCGCCGTCTTTTAGTCCGGTCAAATCTATCATAATCGTGGTTTTCACGATGTTGACGTTGGTAGTTACGTCACTTTTGAGGCGGTTGACCTGGGTGACGTAAACAGCAGCCGTACCTTCAATACCGGCGCTACCAGTGGCTTCGACTGCCATTTTGTCACCGCTGGTAACGGTAATAGTGCCGTTTGCTGCTTTTGAAATTTGTTGAAACCCGTTCTCTGATCTAACGGGGCCGTTAAACGTAGTTGTAGCCATGTTGTTCTCCTGTCGTGGCCAGTGTCAGACGCGGGATTGCGGCTGTCAGGAGCTTGTTTTATACCACAGCAACCAGATACCGACAATTTTTCTAGGCATAAAAAAAGGGAGCCGAAGCCCCCTTTTTTGAACGATGGGATTACGCTCCTTGCGAGCCGTAAATTCCCCTCCAATCAGAAAACCCGAATGAATATCGTTCGCGCGCCTTATACCTGATGTTACCTGTTGTAAAGTCAGGTTCCATGCTGGTTTCCATAGCGGTACGCTGGAACATCTTCAGACCTTCGCCAGCGTCAGTGACGCTAGTCAGCAAGAAGAATGCGTCAGGGTCAGTCAAATAATGGTTGACCGTGTAGCCGCCTGGGAGAACGCCCGTGTTACGGATCGCGTTGATGTCATTGTCAGCCGTGCCAGAACGCAAAGTAGAGTTCAAGATACGGTCAGCAACGAATACAAGCTGAGGCGGAACAACAAGCTTAGACGCTTGAACCGAGATGGTCAGACCTTTGTCATCGGTGAACGTACTGATGTCGATCAGCGCGTCTTCCAAAGACGTTTCGTTAAGGTCAGCCATTGTGGTTGCGCGGTTAGCTGCTGTGCCACCACCCGCTAGTGGGTGCGCTGTGTTTATAAGAGTAACGCCGTCACCGCCCGTGAAGTTGGTGTTAAAAGCGTTATTGAGTACGTCTGCACCCTTAACCTCTTTAGTGTTTTGCATAGATCGGGCCAAAGCCTTCACATATCGCTTACCTAACGAGTCATATAAGTTATCTTCCACCGCTTCATCGGTTAACGCAAACGCTAAGGCGATGGTGTCGTGTGTATAACGTGCAGAGTAGGACTCTGAAGCATTGTCAAAAACAACGCCTTGCCCTTCTGTTTTGGTTGGTGCTGAACCGAATCCGGTGATCAACACCTCCTCCTCGAAAGCTCGCTGAGAATCTTCAATAGCAAAGATTTCCTCGAACTCGTTTTCATAGCTGGAATAAGACATTCCAAATAACGAGTTCAATCCTGGCTCAAGTTCTTTAGCAAGCTGTGCTCGTGAAATTGCCATGAGTTAGCCTCCTATTTACGCTAAGCCAGCGCCTTTCACACCCATGATGTGGTTTTGGATTACCACTAGCACGTTTGTGTTGGCGTTGCCTACATCGCTGTTGTCGGGATCTTGCGAGATGTCGATTGCCTTCAAAGGCAGAGTCGTGGTGGTTGCACCAGTCGTCACATCCAGCTCCATGTTTGATCGGCCCGAAGAGGTGTCACCAGTTGTTGACTGATCGACCACATCGAAATTGCCGAAGAGATCTGCTACCGGAAACGCAGCGTCCGCCTGCACCGAATACACCACATTGGGATCATCGATAACAAACGCGATTATGTCTGCGGCTGCGATAGAGCCAGGGTAGTAGTTCTTGAACACTTGCTCGCCCGAAGTGGGATCAGTGTATTGAACTCCGTTGAAAACCCCAATTACGGGGACAGTCGAAGAGGCAGCAGCTCGCCCGACAACGCCAGCAGTCAGTTGCTTAACCAAGTCACCTTGGAAAATTGCACCTGATTGATTATTGGCGATTCGATAACGAGATTGGCCACCACTGTACGGAGCGCCACCCATCATGCGGGAGGGCTTCAAACCGAAAGCGGCGTCTTTATTAGCCATTTAGGTTCTCCTAGTTTTTGCCGAAAGTTACGCGGGAGTCCCTCTGTGGATCATATTTAACATAACGGCTGTCTCCACGAGCTTCATTAAACATGGTGTTGTCTAATGCGTCTTTCGCTTCCTGAGTCTTGTCCGAGTAATACTCGTTTCGCTCTTGCACCGTTTCGTTAGGTATTTTCGCCAGAAGTAACCCTTCGTTATATATGACACCAGCATGTCTGCCGTCCTTATCCATTGTCGGTAGCGTATCCGCCCACTCTGGTGGAAGATCAGTTGCCCTTACAAGCTCCCATCCTTCCCTCATTCGGCGCGAGACATTTGATCTGTCTTCCGCTCCCAACATAGATTCCCGAATCCACCTATAGGTATAACCTGGAGGTGCAGGCGGGGTGTCCAGCTTTCGCACTGGTTGCCACGGTCGTCGCCGAGCCTGATTATCGTGCGCTCCGCTCTCACGCGATGAACGATTGTTCTGTTTTGCCTCTGCCATTTACATTGCCTCCCTGTTAGCAATTTTTTGCTTTTCTTTAGCCACTCTCTGAAGCCATTGTTCTTCAGACATATTGTGGGGTTTAAGACCACGGAGGCGCTCTACTTCGCTTTTGGTAAACTTCACGCCGTTCATGTTGCCTCGTGTTTGCTGCCGACCACTAGGAGTGGCGGACGCGACTCTTTGCACGGGGGGTCGCGTTCCGTTTCGTTCGACTTCCTCTGTGCCAGCACTTTCAGTGCCAACACTCAGATTAGGATAAACCTTTCTCACACGAGTATCTAGTTGTTGATAGTAATCGTCAGAGTCGGGTTCGTAGCCTTCGTTGATCAGATTGTAGTGAGTAAAATAAGCGTACTGTGTCGCTTGTAAATTCTCTTCGCTGCTCTGATCAGCATACCAGGGGTTCCTTTCATGCCAGCTTTGTGCTTCCGGCGTGGGATCTGGAGCTGTCTGTTGCTGAGCAACCTGCTGCTCCGGTTGGTACGTTTGATAATTTTCTTGCTGAGGTTGAACAGGCGCTTCAGACGCTTGTCGAGTTTTTGCAACACGCAACTTCTCTTTCTGGATCGCAATATCGTTCTTCAAAGAGTCCGCTTTCGACATGAGGTCTGGATCACCGGCCTGCACTGCTTTGCGGTAGATGTCATCGACCTGGGCCTCTTTCGACTTGAGCGCCTCTTCTTCTTTTTTTAATACCGTGACCTGTTGCTGTTGGGTAAATTGACGGTACTGCTGAAGCTCTTGCTCTTTTTGCATAGCAAGCTGTTCAAGTTGAGCTGCTCGCTCTTCTGCTTGTCGGGTTTTTGCGTTGAGTTTGTTAATACGCTTGGAGACCGATTTGGTGTAGTTCTCCAGCTCATCGCCGTCAGATTCGGCTTGGCCCTCTGTTTGCTCTACGGGGTCTTCTGTTACCTCGATTGCAAACTCTTCTTCGGGTTGTGCTTGTTCCTGGTTGGTATTTTCAATCATGCAAAACTCACTATGTCGTCTGGATCAATTATGGTGCCAATGACCTCATCGTCATTGATGATTCTGACTTCCTCGCCGTCTTCTAGCTTGAATCTCGCACCAGAATACCGGCCTATGAGAACCCACTGCCTTTCCTCGCACCAGGGTGTATCGCCGTACTTTTCTCTGTTGTCGTAACAAAGCGGCCCCATCTTGACCACATAAGCCACCACCGTGGCCAGAGCTTCGCGATCGAGAGTCTCCTTGGTCAGTGCGATTCCGCCTTTGCTTACTCCTTTGCCCTTGTATGGCAAAACCAACATCCGCCAGCCAGTGGGCTGCGGCATACGCTCCAGGGCGCTGAGATCGAGCAGGGCGGGATCAAGAACCCGCTCTTCTACATAAGCACCTCCGACGCTGACTTCGGTCATATCTTGTTTTCCTTAAAGTATTGAGAAATTTCAGATTCGACCAAGTTTAGCGCAGTTAGCTCACCCTGCAAACTTTTGTAGTGCTCTATATCTTTTAGCAAACCGTCCATCATGGTTGTCACGATCAAGCTTCGACGGTCTTCTATCACTCGCTTGAGCTTGTCTGCCAGATCAATATCATCCACTAGACTTTCTCGTGGAAATCGAACCCACGAGTTGCAGCGCCTTTGCCACGCGCCTTGATGACTTTGATCTCACCACCCATAGTGCGCCGCACGAGTTCTGGAGATGTAGATACGCTGGTGATCTTTTTGCTGGGAGAGTCAACTTTCTCGACTCGGCTCATGTCCTTCACGCTCATTTCTTTGTCCTCTTAGTTGCAGGTTTTTTGGCGGGGGCTTTCTTTGCAGTGGCCTTTTTTGTTTGCTTTTTGGCCTCGGCTTTCGGCTCTGGCTCTGGGGCGGGTTCTGGCTCCGGCGCGGGAGCTGGTTCTGCGACCGCTTCCACAGCTGGCTCCGGCAACACTGGTGCTTCTGGCTCTGGATCACCGTTGATCCTGGCCATCTTCACAGCAATACGGTATTCGTTTGCAAGCCTGCTGGCTTCTTTCACTCTTTCGTCGGCTTCCATCGCAGCCGATTCTGCTTGACGCGCAAGTCGTTTCATATCACGCAACTCTTGCTGTCTTTCTAAAATATAACTGGTCGTCATTGGCTTCCTCCAAACTTAGCTTGAAGCTCCATCAGCTTCAAATTTGCCTGCTGCTGCAACCGTTGCAGCGCAAGGTCTAACTTATCGTCCGCGACTTGTCGGGACGTATCAATTCTTTGTTTTGCGATCTCTGCTTCGAGCAGTTTTTCGCGCTCCCTAGAAGCTTGTTTGTCCTCAAACTGATTCTGTTCAGCCGCAAGTTGAGCGCCACGAAGATCCAGTTCCTGCTGTCTGATTTGTACCAGGGGATCTTCTGCATTGCCTTGTCCTATGCTCGCGAGCAGTTCTTGCGTTAGTTGCGCCAGGATAGGAGCGGAAAACTGCTCTGAAACCATTTGCAGCTCCTGCATCATCATCTGACCCTGATCAGGCGGTATCTCGCCAGACTGCATAGCTTGGTTCAGCTGGTTCATCTGCTCTGTAATTTCTGGCGGAATTTGTTCTTGAGCAAGCTGCGCTGCCAAAAATTGTAAATGCTGCATCATGTGACCGATGATCATGCCTTGTAGCTGAGGGTTTGTTTTGACCATCTCGGTCAAGAACAAGGATCGGTGCGCGTCAATGTGCGCTTGATGATTCTGTTGTTCAAACGCCATCGCTGGCTGGCCCATCATGAAACCGCTGTTTTCTAAACCTGCGTCGATCGGCATCGGAGGCTGAGGTTGCTGCGGGGGCTGTAATAACGAGTCAATGTCGTCAACTCCCAGGGCCGCATACATTCGACGATACGCCTCATATATCCCTGTCGGCCCGTGGATTTCTGGGTTTGACTGCACCATCGTCAGCAACTCTTGAGCCATCGTGATTCTCTGGCTCTGGCTGAAGATGTTTGGATCACTTACCGGAATGATGTCTACACGACCATCGAAGTCCTGGCCTTTAACCTCCTGTGGCCCAGATCCGGTTTGATACGGATAGACCGGAGGTAGGTACTCGGCAAAAACTTTGGCCAGGAGCTGGAACTCTATGCGTTGGCTGTAGTGCAACCTTTTATGGATCGCACTCATGACTTTCGTGCCACGCTCCAGGAGAGCGACAGTCGTGCCAACCGGCATCGCTTGGTTCATATCGCCGACGTTCATGTCCGCGATGCTTGCGAATCGCTTGCCGGACTCGACGAGCAAACCAAGGAGCTGCATCAAAACACTGGATGGCTCCTTGATCGGCAGCGGGATCAGGTTCTCTTTGAGGCTTGCACCAGTGGTGTCTATGTCGCGGAACTCTCCTGGTTGTAAAGGATCATCCTCGTCGCGAATCCTCATGCCCCTAGCTTTGAAACCTGCTGGAAGGTTCGCCAGGGTTCCGGCATCAATGAGCTGGCGCAGGATACTGGTGCTGGCTTTTGCCAGACCGCCAATCATGTGGCTCAGTCCCAGGCCATAAAATCCCAGCCCTGGTAGGAATTTGTACTGTACGAAGTAGTTTATTTTTTGCCTAAGCGGATCTGCTTCCTCGTAATTACGACGAATTGATAGCACCTGCTGAGAAGGCTCATCAATCGTAACTATGTAGGGCAGCTTCAACCCAGTGGGTTCTCCGTCCTCGCCCATGTCCTCGTAACCAGGAATATCGAGGATAGTATGCACCTCGTACACGATACGATCGCGATCTTCTGCGTACCCTGGCGATTGACCTTCGATCTCGTCGATTTCTTCCTCGATCTCGTCACGCGAAACGTGATAAGCGCCTCCCTTGAGTTCGATGTCTGCATAAAAGCCGCTTAACTGCTGCTTTCGTATCTCATTCTTTGACATGCTCAAAACGTGCGTCACGCGCTCTGCACTAAACAGATCGGTGGCTTCGTATGGCACGATCAGATCTTGAGGCTCGATGAACTTGCTCATCGCTTTACTGGCAGCGGTGTCAAAATACACTTTTTTGAAAGCACTACCGGCAAGCGGCAGATAGAACAAAAGCATGTCCAGTTCTGGGTCGTACTCCTGCATTACGTTCAAAATGTAGAAGTTCATAAAGTCTTGAACGCGCTCTGCCTGGGCTTCGACCTCTGCGTTGCGTGCGCCTACGATCTCGGTCTTTACTGGCCCCTTCGCTGGGAGCATCTCTTTGTAAGCTTGCGCCTGGAACTGGGTGACGGCCTCAGCCAAAATCGGATGGATGACCCCAGTCGAACCCTGGAATGGGTTGGATCGAGACTCATCGAACTTCATCCCCAGATATTTGAGGCCATCGGTGTAAGTATTCTCCCACTCCGATCGACTCTCTTTGTCAGCCTTGATCGAGGACAGAACGTCGTTGGCTAAACTCGACAGCTCAAAGTCATCAAGCTGCTCCACCAGATTTTCGTTGAAGTCTCCGACCGGCTGTTCCGACACTGCGTCTATTTCGTCGTCCAGCAATACGCCTTCTTCGATCACCAGGATCTCTGCGGCTTCTCGAATCTGATCTTCACGACTAGGATCAGGAATAACCTCTACCTCTTTGCTAAGAGGAATAATGCTTGGATCGTCGGCGGTGCCGAGCTGCTGCTCTCTTCTTTCAATAGCCATCAGTAATAAACCTTTCGATCCCGACGCATCGGGGTTATTTCCTCAGCGTAATCGCCGTCCAGGGCAAGAAAACCGCCCTGGCGGAATCTCATCAATGCCATCGTAGCAGAGTCACAATAATCGTCGTGGTCGCCGAAAGGGAAACTTGCCATCTCCTCAACCACCTCCTCTGCAAAAACGGTGTCAGGTGCCCAAACCATTGCAGATTCAAAGATCGGGGCAACACTGTTCATTCTGGCAATCTTATCCTGACCTCTCGATGGTGTATAGGCCGTAACAGGTATCCCCATCCGACGCAACTCCTGAGTCAGCGGTGTGCCGGATGCTTTGGCCTCGATCAAAACGCAATCTGGCTCCCAGTATTTGTACTCCTCCCAAGCCAGTCGTTTCAGCTCTGGGAAGTCCAAGCGCACGCGCTTAGCGTCTAGGAGAATGATTTGTTCCGAGTCATTATGCTCGAACACCGCCCAGGTAGTAATCGCGGAGTAGTCTGCCGTCTCTTTTTTACTAAACGCGGTATCGTAAGACTGAATGACGTAACTATAAGCAGGAACGTCCTCGCGCTCCCATTTATTCCACCACTCGCGCTTGACGATCGACCCCTCCTCTGCGGTGGGGTTCTGCATCCACTGGGCATTCCACTTTGTAATTGGCAGAGACGCCTTAACGGACAGTAATTCTTCTTTCTTCCAAAACTCAGGCCACAGCGGTGTGTCCGACTCCGGCATGATTGCGGGGAACTCGACCACATCCCACTGATCAGCGTGTTCATCGCCTTGCTTCTTGAGCACCTTACCCACCAGGTCTTTAGTGCTCCAGCGGGTCATTACTATCACAATAATGCCTCCAGGCTGTAAACGCTGTCGGGGGCCGGATGTATACCACTCGTAGACTCCATCCATCGCGGTTGGGCTGAGGGCGTCTTGTTCTGAAACAGGGTCGTCAATAATCAAGAGGTCGGCACCGCGACCAGTGATCGCGCCTCCAACACCCGCGTAGAACGATTCGCCACCACCGTTGGTTGTCCATCGTCCTGCTGACTTATTGTCCGCCTCAAGCTTCAGATCGGGAAAGACTTCCTGGTAATCTTCCGAGTCGATGATGTTTCTGACCCGACGACCGAATCGTACAGCCAACTCAGCGGTGTGCGTGGTCTGAATAATTTTGAGGTTCGATCGCAAACCCATCATCCAGGCGGGGAAATAAGTTGATGCAAATTCTGACTTTGTATGACGCGGAGGCAAACAAACGATCAGACGCTTTAGCTTGCCTTGCGCTATCTTGTTGAACTTCTCACCGATAATTTTGTGGTGACGGCCTTCCACAAACTCTGGCCATTGGCTTTTCACAAAGGAAATAAAATCGCCCTGGCAGCTTTCCTGCTTTTCTATCTGGTCGTATTTATTGAGAAGAGCAAGCGCCTCTTGCTTCTCCTGGTCGGAGAGAATGTCAAAATCTTTGAGAGCAAGCTCAGACATCTTCCCACGGCTTACCCTGGAATAACAAAGCCTCAGCCTCCCTACGCCGTACCAAACCGTCTAAAACCTGACCCGCTGCTTTATTCCATCGGCGGATCTGGTAGGGGGCGTCATCAAAATCACCTTCGTTTAGTCTTTTGAGCAAGGTGCTGCTTCGTAGGTTGGTCGGCCCCAGGTTAAATGTCCAGGCAACCAAGGCATCAAATTGGTTCTGATTCAGCTCCTGCTCTACGATGTCGTTGACGTAAAACTCAAACTCTTCGAGATCCTTCACCAGAAGTTCTTCCGCCTCGTCCTGGGTGCAAGTATCGCCTTCATTGACGCCTTGCGTGTGGCCATAGCCAATCGTCAAAACTTCGGCGCTGCATAGATAAGCTTCGAGTTCACAGCCCTCGAACTTTTTAATCAGAGCTATCCCTTCCTGGCTCGTCTTCATCTTGTTCGTCTCCGGTTTGCAAATCTTTGTAGTAGTGTACGATCGAGCTGAGCTGCCGTATATATCGGATAACATCTGCCATATTCGCACTAAGATTTTCATACCCTTTTGTCGTCAGTCCATAAAACGCATTCGTTGGTGCATTGCCTTGTTCCAGGTCATCCAAATACTCTTGCATAGTTTCCGGTGTAAGAACCGTCCACTCAACAGGCAGCGTATTTATTTTTCCTGGTAGCGGGGGGTGATATACAGGCGCAGGTTTTTCGATCGTAACAACCTCCACCGGCCTCACCTCTGGGGGTCTATCTATTAGGCTGCAACCGCTAAGAGCCAGGATCGGTATAAGCTTCCAGGTCATTCAATACCTCAGCAGTGCCTCGATTGATAATTTTCTCGATCAGTTTGGGTTTCCGCAAAGTAAGCACATTTAGATTGTGCCTTGCGAACTTTTTTCTAATGCTATCGACCTCCTTCATCGCATTCTGGTGGTCTTTAGTCAGCTGCTCGATCTTCAACAGCACAGCCTGTTGCTTTTCGCGTTGTTGATCGAGCTGGGTATTTTGGTCAGCAATCGTTGCTTCCAAGAGCTTTTGATTATCAGCAGCCTGTTTGATCTGAGTGACTAGGGCTTCTTTCTGGGCTTCGCTTTTGTCGTAGTACATCTTGAAGCCGCCCAAGGATAGAGCCAGAGCTAAGCCAAGTCCGGCCGATAGTTGCCACATCATCGACTCTTCGCCATGTACGCAGTTGCACCAAAATAAAGGCCCACGATACTCGCTTGGCTCAAAAACAGCATGTCGCTCAGAGAAGCCAAAGTGGACAAACGGGACTCAGGGACAAAAGGCATAAGTGGTAGAAGAGCGTAAACCACCATACTAGAAAGACTAACCCAAGCCATTCTCTGTTGACTATCTGCTTTCTGCTCTCGCAACTGGATTGCAAGCAGCTCTTGATTTTTGGCCAATTCTTCATCAGTGACCGTCCCGTCCCCATCAAGGTCGTACTGGGCATAGCGCGATTTAGGTTCTAGTTTCTTAGGACTCATTGTCTTTACCTGCGATATAGCCAGCACAAAGACTTACGATGCCAATGATGGCGTGTTCTAGCAACCTAATTACAGACTCGTCGGGTGGGCGGCTTTCGGTTATGGCTATGTAAAAATCACCAATAACTATGGTCGCAAGCAGGAAGATCAGGCCTACAACCAAGATCATTACCATTTTAGCTTTCATTCGGACGCTGCCTTTTTCGGATCACGAAACAATATTTTGTTACCTGCATCTGCGGTAGGTATCTCTCGCACTGCACAATACGTTGAGAAGTATCGGTTGTTACTAAGAAGCTGATTAATACTGCCAACAGACTGTGCGTTGAGCGCGTTACTGTACTCAAGGCAGCTTGTCAGTTCTTGGAAGTAAAATTCTTGGCCTGTGGGTTCGCCCCGCTCAAGAATAATCAAAACAAAGATCATCATGCTCATGCTTCAAGATCCAGATAATCTTGTCGCGTGACTTTGAGTGTTGAGGTATGTATCTCTCCGCTGCGGTACTCGTATACAAGTTCGCTGTATCTTGTGGTTGCAGCAATTTCTTTGGTTGTGTTGCGAGATATTTGGTCGATGCGGTAAGAGTCGCGCAACTGGTCGATACCGTGATATGGCACGTTGACGCTATTTGGGAACGGCGCTATCTCCATTACAGCCTCCGCTTTTTCTTAACTGCTTGTGTTCTTACAGCTTTAGGCTTAACAAG
>CAACVD010000801.1_pt1 | contig 15201 bp, 10 predicted proteins | sample 2381771 | NCBI WGS metagenome assembly CAACVD01 (sample SAMEA5211965, study PRJEB30684) | marine metagenome | biome: Marine; feature: Epipelagic; material: Water | collected 2015-10-15 | depth 15 m | reverse complement strand
TGTTTCAAATGTGGCCATCTGCATACACCAGTAAGGTGCGTGATAGTCTAGCGCAGTTGTGGCCTCGTCAATGCAGGACTTGATCTGGAAGTCTACGAGTTCTACTCGGACTACAGGGAAACCAAGTCTTGAAAGAATAAAGTCTTTGATGGTTTGCTCGAAGGCGTTTAGTTCTACGCCATCCTCCATCACGCTTGTGTTGAGTTTAGTGGTATCAACAGCCGTAGAGTATATGTCAGTATCTCCTAAGTTCCTACCAGCGTAGGTTCCAAAGGTATCTCCATATCCCAGTAGTTTGGGATCAACTCTCGGTGCTGCTGCCATCTAGTTTCTCCACTACCTTTTTGGTAGTCTTAACCCTCTTTTTTGGTTCAGAGATTAGTTCTAAATACCTAGACTCTACAGGTAACTTAGAGCTAAACAATTCAGATGGTCTAATCTCAACCACTTCCCCATCAATATGAAGAAGCATGTTCCAACGACACTTGCTTCTATACTTGTGCATAATTGTTCTAGTTTATATAGGTATGAGAAAGGGGCCAGAGGAACAAAAAACCTCTGGCCCCTCGAAGTTAGATCAGCGTCTTACTTCAGCTTACAGGCTGTCCAAGAACAGTGTTGTTCTGAGAGAATGGGCTGAAGAGGAAGTTGGAGGTTGGTCCAACAACGCGGATGACACGGTAGAACCTGTTCATAGGCTGAATCTGGACCTTACCGTAGCGGGTAAGAATACCCTTTCTTGGCTGGAAGGTCTCAGGGTCCGTGATGGTGGGAAGCTGCTGAAGGGGGATGTATGGAGCATAGACCATGCCAGCGTCCATAGCGTTAGCGCCCTTGTAGCCTACAAGAATCTCGTCCTGGGGATACATGGGATCGACGTAAAGGTCGTAGCGGCCCATGAACTTGCCCTTATACTCGATTGCGTTGCGACCGATGTTGGTAGGACCGTCTGCTGGCTGAACACCGCCCTCAAGCTTGGCTGCGCTCTCAAGGAGAGAAGCCATAAGAGGAGAGGTGAGGAGCCAGTTACCTGGACCACGCATGGTGGTGCGGTAGATGTCCTGCGAAGCAAGGTTAATGATTGCAAGCAGGTTAGCGTAAACCTCACCTACGTGGCGTGGGTAGAGGTTAAGGCTGGACTGGCTGAAATCAATAACGAAGATGTTGCTAGTTCCGTCAGCGTCAGGGCTGGTAGCAAGGCCACTGTCCTGATCGAAGGTGAATTGAGCAGGAACGAAGGTCGTGGTTTCGGCGTCCTTGCTGAGACCTGGGAAGCGTTCACCAGTGGTGCCCATGCTGACGTAGCTAGAATCCATGAGACGCTGATCAACACCGCCAAGAGCCTTGTTGTTGAGGCCGTAAGCGATCATACGAAGATCTTCGATAAGCTCACGGTCGATCTCAAGCTGAAGCTCCTTCGAAAGAAGGTCAGTAAGCTCGCGCTCAAGGTCAAGGTTGTGGTAGGCCTTAAGGTCTTGTGAAGCCTCAAGAGTCCAGAGAGCACGCATCTTACGAGTGTTGGCAACGACTGCCTCTTGCTCGATGTGGAAGGTCATCTCGGGGATGCCAGTTCCGCTTAGACGCTCACCACCAGAGACGTTGAAGCCTATAACGGCTCCCGATGCAGGGAACGCTGCGATCTTACCACCCATGGTGCCAGAAGGTGCGCCGTTTCCTTTAATCTCTGCCGAACCAGAAGCGGTGTTAAGAACGTTCGAAAGGTCGAAGCCGTCGCCAGCAGCGTCACCGTCAAGACCGCCGCCTGTAGCCCCATCAAAGGTTCCACCAGCAACGCCGCTACCGCTATCAGAACCGATCTTAGAGGCGGTAAGGCCACGGTAGGTCAGGTTGAACTTGCTGTAGATAGTCTGAACGTCACTTCCAGAAACGCGGTCGTTACCAAGGTAGAAGACCTGCGAAACGGGACCCTGCATGGGCTGAACGCCGACTAGGCTGTTAGCAAGAAGCTTGGGGTAAACTCGACGAACGAGTGGGAATGCGAACTTCTGGAAAGTTCCAAGCTGGCCAGTTGTGGTTGCGCCTGTGGAGATATCCTCAGAGAGGCGCTCCTGGACGATAGACTTAGCTTGGTTCTCAAGAAGCTGTGCCGTAACACGACGAGTGTAGTCACTGTCGATGCCCTCAAGGACAGGCTCCCACTTTTGGACAAGCGAGTCATCAGTTTGATGCATAATATCCATTTTATTTATTTAGTGTTAATCAGGATTGGGAGGAGAAGGGCATGAACTTCATGACCTCATCGGTTAAAAACTCATTACCAGTTTGAGTTTTCGATTCGTTGATCTCATGATCCGCATGAGATACAACAACAGCTTTTTCAGATGAAACGAAGGCTTCATCCTTTGCAGCCTTTAGGTTCTCAACATTCTCTAGAAGGGAAAGCTTCTCACCCTCTAGCTCTTGGACTGTTCCCTCAGTAAGGGAAAGTTTACTATCGAGAACCTTGATAGTGTTTTCGAGCTTTTCGTTCTCGATAACGAGTGAGTTAACTTGCTCTGATAATACGTCAAACTCTTCCTGAATTTCTGCCTGATGGGCGGTCATTTCAGAAAGAGCATTGTCTTCGTCAGTTCCGTTAAGCTCAAGAGCCATAAGTGTTCTTACAGACTCAAAGAGGCGGGCATTACGATATACCTCATTCTCCTCAGAAAGCTCTGCGAGAGCTTGATCTTTAAGCTGATCGATCTTCGTTCTGAGATAGGCTGTTACTTTGGCCTCAAGTAGACCAACCTGCTCAGAGACTTGTTCGTTAATGGTTGAATCTACCAGTTCAAAGATGCTCTGAACGGTAGACTCGTCAAGTCCTTCGGGAAGAATATCAGCAATATTCTTTAGTTTACTCATGAATAGTCTCCTAGGGTCTATTGGTATGTATATTATAGTTTTCTAAAACTTGCTTATTTTTAGAAAATGTATGTGATTATCTTCTTGCAGGTTCGGAAGGGTCACGATACTTCTTAGTCGTTCTCTTTCCAGGCAGAGGCTTACCGTCTTGGTCTAATCTGGTGTCTGGCTGAGGCTCCTGTCCTGTGCGCTCTCTATGTTTAGTTCGTCTACGGGAGTTTTCTCTGCCAGCACCACCACGACGAGTTTCTCTAGTCTCAGTTTCTGCTTGATCCTCACCGATAAAACCTAAAGCTTCTGCTAGAGCAAAACCAATCTGCTTATACTCAGTGTGAGCAAGTTCTGGCTCTCTTCTCTTTCTTTCTTTAGCAAGGTTGAACCTAGTGTCTGATTTAGCTAAGCCTACGCGCTCAGCGGCTCTAGCCGTGGCGACACCAACATCACCTTGTCCCTGAGCTTTCATAACCTCTCTTTCGGTAGATCTTCTAGTGGCTGATTTTAAGCCACCGTCTTTTACTTTTCTTGCTAATCTATTCTTCAGAGCATTACGAATACCAATTCCTTGTGCTCTTCTTTTCTCTTGTGAAGCTTTTCTTTCTGCATTAGCCGCAGCAGTTCTTGCGTTAGCAGCAGCCGTTTGGGCTCTTAAATTAGAAGTGTTGTTTCTCGTGCTACTACCGCTACTTGTCCCTGTAGAATTAATTACATCATCAACAGCCTCAGCAAGACCTAAACCTTCGGCGATAGCGAAAGCAACCTTATGCCATGAGCCTTCTGCCTTGACAGCTTCCATCCCCTCAAAAACACCACGGCCCTTAAGAATATCAGCCCTGGTAACCTTTCCATCACCAGTAAGATCAGGGAAGCCACCCTTCTTCTTTTTCTTAGCTTTTTTCTTCTTTGCTTTGCGTGCTTCCTCAATCCAAGGATCGTAGGACTCTCTAAGCTTCTCCTGAAGCATGGTAACGAAGTTCTGCTCCTTCTTGAGCTTGCTCTGGCTAACTCTTGCGAACTGAGATTCGGTAGATTCGGCAAGGGCTGGAAATGCTCCTCTAGTAGATGGATCGGCTACTAGGTCGAAGGTTACTAGACGGAAGTCGTCATTGACGACCTTGTTTCCGTTAGCGTCCTCGGACAAGGTTCCCATACCTCTTGAAGAAATACCAATGCAGACACCAGCCTCGATGAGAGCTTTGGCTGTAAGTCCAGCAGGTGTGCCGAGGATCTCAGCCTCACCGATAAGCTCGTTACCCTTCATCTCCAGCTTGGTGATAAGGTGCGAGGCGTTAGCAAGCTTTACAGTGTCGTTGGATGGGTGATCAAGTTCACCGCAGAGACGACGCTCGTTGATAAGAGGCTGAACCTTCTGAAGCTGACCTTCAAGGACGGCAGTAGGATACATTCTACCGTTCTTGTTTGTCTCGTTACAACGTCCGAAAATACCTTTGACAATGGTCTTGCCATTGCCCTTACCTTCGGAAAGAACCTGAAGGTTCTCGATAATGAATACGTCCTGAATTAGTTGGCTCATGATTGTTTCAATCCTCTTTCTTTCTTGATAGATCTACTACCATATTTTTGGGCTAGCTTGTCAGAAGCCTTGCCATAGCGAAGCATTGTTCTAGCAGCATGCTTTCTTACACTACTAAAATCTGCGGAAGGGGTTGCACTACCTCTAGTGAAACCTTTTGCGATCTTACCTCGACCGCTTTTAGAACCCCACTTACCTTTAGAAATTACGTAAAGTCTATCAGCAGCTTTAGTTGTAAAAATGTCACCATACTTACCATCAGATAAAGCAGTTTTGATACTGTCATAAGTTCGCACTCTTCCTTTGAATGCTTTCTTATGATCTCCCTTTTTCTCCCCAGGAGCTTTCTTCTCACCTTCAGTGATGAGATTGATGGCATCTGTTAGTTTCATCTTTTTCTATTGATGAGTCTGTCTGCTAGCTTTTGCTTGCTAGTAGGCTTTCTTTTAGGCTTGCTGGAAGAAAGGCGAACGTAACCATTATCACGCTCTTCTTTTCCCATAGGATCGCTTGGAGCAGGACCCATGTTAGGGCCGACTTGACCAGTGGTAGTTGTTCCAACAGTCATCATCTCCTTGAGAAGGTTACGAACTTCTTCTAGAAGAGGAACAAGCTGCTGAGCAGTCTCCTCAGTTAATGACTGAGGGGCTGGCTGAGCTTCTTCTGCCTCTGTCTCAGAGTCAGTCCAGACAATCTCTGGCATGGTCTCGGCTGCTGGTGTTTCCTGTGGGTGGAATCCCTCACCAAGAACTTGCTTCATGAAGTCGTCAGGAACATCTACGTTAGAGATATCTCTACCAGCAGGAGCCCCAGACTTAGCCTGTGCGTCGGCCAAGTTTGGGGGCAGTTCCTTCCCTTCTTGAATGTTCTGGGTTTGGTTGAGAATTAGATTCTCTGCGAAGTCTCCAATGCTTTTCACGGAAACGTTCCTCACTCAGCGTCTTCGTCGTCATCAGCGAAGAGAAGCTCGGCAAGAGTCTCGTCAATGATGCTTTCGATGTCGCCCTCTTCACCTTCCTGAAGCTGGGTAAGACGATCAACAAGTCCGACAACTACGTTGAGGTGCTCAAGGAGACGCTCTTCGTCGATGGCTTCGTCAAGCTGTGATACGCAAAGTGGGCAAACGTGGGCAGCCTCTGCAAGCTCCTCAGCGCCTTCGGCGTCCTCATGCTCGGTGTGAGCATAGTCCATCTTCTCGGCCTTTGGCATCTCGGGGGCGTCGTCGTCCTTTTTCATTCTCTTGGACTTGCTGCCGCAAGACTTCTTCTTCTTCTCTTCAATGACCTCACTCTCGTCAAGGCGAGGGGCTACGCCAGCCTTTCCCCAGGCGGCGTTCTCAAGTAGCTGCTGACGAAGTTCGTCGCTTAGTCTGTAATGATCCATTTTATTATCTCAAATGATATTGGTTAAGATTTTCATCTCTACACATATCTAGCCTAGATCAGATATTGTGTTGAATTTATTTTGTTTTTTGTCCACTAACCAGCAGGGGTAAACCCGCCTACGCCGTCTGTATCAGGACTTACGATGTTCTGACCAGTGTTTGTAGCCTTAATTTGCTTGAAGCTATCGACCCCCGCAGCCTTCTTTCTTTGAACTAATTGAGTCTTTTTAAAGGAGATTCTATTGTCCGCTTTACTGACAGGAGGTATGATTTTTACATCATTGATTAGACCGTTCTGAACCGCCTTCTTGATAGTATCAAAACTCTCCAATCTAGAAAGTTTGTTAAACTGCTTTACAGTTAGCCTACTGAATACATCGAACTCGGTTAGAGACTTTCCAATACCATTAATGGATAGCTCATAATTAGTATCGAGTTCATTGATGATCTCTCTGACGATACGGATAGGAGTTTTGTCTCTGGGAGTAGTATACTCATCCGCCCCTACCAGCTTGCCACCAAGGCTGTAAGTCTTCTTGAAGTCCGAATCGTTCACCTCAATGATAGTCTGCCTTGCTTGAGTATTGCTTTCACCTAAAACATCCACCCCCTCTTTACCAACCGTGCTGTATTTGATGAACTTGTTGGTCTGCCTCTTGGAGAACTCTGGAACAATGCTAGTTTTACATCTAAGCTGTCTAGTCATAGACCCATCAGAAGTTATTTCTAGGATTCTAGACTTAGAGTTAAATAGGTTATAATCCGTTCTGTTCGTTGGCACCACCATAATATACCAAGGAATCTGTCTAGTTAGAAGTGGGATAGTCTTGTTCTCCTTTGGGGAATCAAACAAAACATCAGTTTGTGAAAGATATACAGAGCTAGTATCCTCAATGTAGTCCAAGATAAGATCCTCATGATCCAGAACGAAAATCCTTTTGTTTGCCTTGTATCTAATATACTCATCTGCCTCGGCCTGACCTTCAGCGGTCACCGTATCAATGAGCTTATACTCCATCCTAGAGTCCTTCAGCAGGAAGGAAGGAGATAGAGAGGGTTGAGTCTCAAGAGAGCTTAGAACGCCGCTCAGGAGGTAGTAGGACTGTCTAGGTGAACTGAGAGAGGAGTCGTATTCAATGCCTGAAGCCGTCTCAGCATCAGCACTAACGGTAAGAGTCCTACCTGCCTCCCCGCCTAGAATCTGAATGGCCTTCTGTCTTGTTGATTCAGGAATATAGAATGCGTGATCAGCCTCGGACTCAGCAAATAGTCTCTGGCTAGCTAAATCCCCTCCAAGTATATCAAAATAGTTTCCATCTTGAAGAGATAGAGTAACTCTGTCAATGAATGTCTCATCATCGTTAATATAGAACCTTTTAAGTTCTCCATCAACAACAAAAGGAATATACATATCTACGTCTGAAGGCACGATCTTCCAGTTCCTGATAAGCTCTGAGTCTCTTCCATTACCTATCGCGCTTGGCTCTAAAGGGAACATGTTCTGCTCAATAAGAGCAAGGGCAGCTACCTCATTCACCTGTTCACTACTAGACCTTGTGATGGTAACAGGAACACGCTTCTCACTATCCTCAGCGACCTTTTGAAGATATCCAATAGAAAGATTTTTCAGAGTCCCGTCAAGAACTCTAGACCCAATCATGTTGAATATCTGAACCTGAGTTAAAGGAGAGCCGTCGAAGTTCCTGATCCTGTCAAGAATCTCCTTTACGCTATCGTTAAGACTATTTACAATAAGCTCAGGAGTTATTGCTGCTGCCCTACGACTATCCCAGTTACCTCCACTCTTTGTCGTTTTCAGAACATATAGTAGGTTACTGTCGATAGGATCTTTGAAGAATTCTGTATATCCAGAATCATTACTTACCTGCTTTGGGGCTGGTGGATTAGTAATAAACGCAATGGTGCTATCTTGAATACCGTAAGGCTTTTTCTTTAAAATAGAGTTTACAATAGTAGGATCATTTAAATCTAAGCTTCCCGTTCTTACCGCTTCTCGGGTGATGTCTTCTAAGCTAGAGTATTTCTTTACCGAAGCTCCTTGCCCAGACCCCTTAACTTGATTACCTACATTGTCTATAGAAAAATCGGCACCCTCATTTCCTAAATCATCCTCACCTCCAACAGAGATAAATCCTCCAGAGGCAGGATTATCATCCTCAAGGCCTCCTCCAGACCTGTTAAATCCAGGCCCACCTTCTCCAAGAAGTATGGCGCTATTATTACTAGAAGAGCCTCCTCCTGTAGCTCCAAGTCTTTTCCAATAGGTTGTAACTCTGATAGGATCACAAGACCCACCGCACTCCCCAGTAGATTGATCCTTACAGCTTTTGTTAACTTCCCCATCAATTTCAGGAGAACCGACCTGAACCCACTGACCATTAAAGTTACTTGGTGGCTCTGTAGATGCAGAGTTTATGATATTTGTGTTTCGCTCACGAGTTTCAGCATTGAGTGCTGGGTCGTTAATAGGGAAGCACCCAGTAGGAAATATGCGAGTTACTGCGTGAGTGGCCCCTGCGGGACTATCCCCACCAGTTACAATGAACTCGTTAGGGGTAGGGCTGTCATTAATAATAACGCATAAGCAACCTAGTTCTATAGGGCCAGGAGGGGGAGGAGCAGCGCCCCCACCAGTCCCAGTATCCCCAGGAGGACGAAAAGATCTCCTTTTCCAATAACTTCTAACAGTAATATTTGGACAAGAGCCTCCGCACTGTCCTCCTACTTTACACCCTGTTCCTGCTCTAGGGCTAGAAACAGCGGCACCAACTTGCTCCCAATCTCCTGGTCTTGCGGGAGGATCTTGTCTAGTTATTGTTCTGTCATTAGCTTCCCTAGCAGCGTCTGCCTCTACTTTGTTTGGGTAAGATCTGCACTCCTGACCATAAACCCTGGTAACTGTTACTATCTCTCCACCACGGCCCCCATTTACTTGGTTACCATTATCACTATAGTTTGGAGAACCTCCAGTAATAATAGTGCAGACACACCTTTCCCCAAAAGTAGGAGGAGGTGCTGCTCCTCCAGGCCCAGCGTTAGGGTTTATTGGATCACCAACTATTGTTCCAGGATCAGGTCCTGGGGGATCTCCCCCAATACCTCCTACATCATCGACATCTCCAGCGTCGTCAGAAGGATCAATGGGTGTTGGGGGGTCAGGAGTATCATTCCCTCCCCCAGAATCGATAGTGCCTCCACTATCGAACTGCGTCACATTTCCAGGACCAAGTCCAGGTAAAAATGTGCCGCAGCCAAATGTTACCTTCTCGCTCATCCGAACTGCTTGATATTAATCGTTGGGTTCGTGCTATTTAGGTTTCCGTAGAAGAATTCTGAGTCCTCTTTTGGAATGGCTGTAATCTGCCACATGACTGTGGGATAAGTGCATTTACCGATACGAGGGTTTCCTACATAACCTCTTCCCGCAGAATTTGAGATAGGATCAGTATTTGAATATAAAATATCACTTACGGGAACAACAAATCCTGAGAATCTTTCTCCATCTCTTGCAGTAAGACTTACAGTTCTTGTTGTTTTCTTTTTCTTACCGCTCGTGGTATATGTTCCACCGTGAGGTGCAGGGAATCTAGCAACATTTTGTTGATTTCTGCCACTATAGGAGGAGTTTCCTGGAGCTTGAAAGGCAACATAAATAGTAAACTCATCGAAGCCCTTTTCAACCCAGCAGCCGAAGTAGCTACCTTGCTCGACCGTCGAATCTGAACTTCCTACATTGTTTTGAGCCAAGCTATTAACTAGATTAGTATCAACAACATAATCACCTAACCAGTCGGGTCTATTAAATTTGATTCTTTTAGAAACATAATGGAAGTTTACTTTGGAGCCTACCCCAGTTCCTCTGTTACTTAAGTTACCGTTTCTAGTGTTAGCGAAGTTTCTTAATCTTGCAGGAGATAGGCTAAATCCATCGGCTCTAACTTTCTCTTTGAAGCTACCTGCAACAATTGAAGGATCCGCTGCATCATTTAGAGCATCCATGGAGAAGAAAGTGTTAATATAGTCGTTAGGGAAAAGACCTTTGTCTTCAATATCTTGTTCAATACACCACTGAGATAGATCCCAGTCAGGGAAATCAGGAATTACAACATTCGCCCCCTCGCTTCCATAACCATACTTACTTGTAATATACTGTTTGATGTAAGTTACTGAATCATTATTATCATTCGTATCTCCAGCAAATACAGATTGGTAGTGATCGAACAGAGCGCCTTCAGGTCCAAAGTTGAACCCACCAAACACATAGCCAGCGGCCACAGTATTCATAGCTGTCTGAGTATCTCCAAACTTGACTACAAAATCAATGCGAGCATCAATAGTATCCTTGAGTCTCTTAAGCTCATGATCCATCTGAGCTTTGCCTACTGCTGGGTTGGCAAGAGATAACTGAGGGAAAGCTGCTCCAACACCAGCACGCTCGTTGTAAGTAAGCTCTGCTGTTCGGAATAGAGGACGAATATCAACTACATCCGTCGCAAGAACAACCTGAGAGCTTTCTTGGACAAAGACATAAGCTACAGGAAGAATCGACTGACCGATAAGCTCGTAAGCCCCATCTTCTAATCTTTGAGAGATTAGAGGAGCAAGGTTTAAAAGATCATCAGGAGCAGGGAAACTTCCATTCATATCGAATGCTATGTCGTTAGCTGATGTGCTGTTAAAGCCTATATTAGGATTACTCTGGTCCGCTGGAGCGGCCATGATGGAATCGTTAGTAGCTAATTGATATCCTGCTGCTAGATCAGCACTTTTTTCTGTGAAAGTTGGCTTGATTCCAGCACCCTTTACGATACCTAGTGCTGGCTTTGTGATCTTAGTTACTTCTCCATTCTGAATAGTGCTGACTGCACTAGCATCTATAGGCTTACTATAGATGAAGACTAGATCAATTCTTTGCTGAACACCGTTTACGGCAACACTGTTTCCATCTTCATCCATATAGCTGAAATCAGTGGCGTCAAACTGTGGAACTTCGATGCTAATTTCATCATCAACATCTACGACAGCGATTCTAGATACACCACGCCAAGCTTTGATAAAGTAGCTTTCTGTTAAGGGTAACTTAGCGAAACCACTATTTCTATTAGTTATTTCAAATGTGGGAAGGGTAAAAGTCCTCTCAGCGTTACCTGTAGATCTAGCCCAAGAAATGGCCTCTGTGATGGGGAATGGAGCAATACCAGCACCTGATCCTTTTATGTTAGTATCTATTCCACCATGGGATAACCAGTTTTTTTCTGGATCTTCTTTTGTTCCCGTATCAGAAACGAGTGTATCAGAGTTCACAACAGGCCAAGTAAAAGCTCTTTCTACAAGACCGTTCATACCTAAAGCATCTTGAGATAGGGTTGATTTAAATCTGTCTAGTGCAGCCTCTAAGGCAGCGTTGTCAAGCTTACCAGTTGCATCTGGGGAAGGGACCGCTGCTTCGAATGCATCAACATCTCCTACAGCCTCTCCCATGACCTTAGCAAGATAAGCTAAAGGAGTTCTATTGGAAGCGTCGTTAATTCTAGCAGAGTAGCGTCCAGGTTTTACTCTAACCAGACGGTCGGAGCCTGTAGCATAAGGACGTAGCTCATCAATATCAACACGTTTTACCCCAAGAAGCTTGTTAGTATCTTTTCTAACTTGATCCTTGAGCCACAGGCAGTTCTCCTGAAGCTGCTTTAGAGGAATGTTATCTACCTCAAAGTAATAAGGGTCATTCGCTTTGAAGAAGCGAATGGGATCAGTAAACCTGAAGTTACTCTCCTGATATTGTTGTTCAGCCATCAGTTATCTCTCGAAAGGTCGAATATAGAAGCGGATTTGAATCCTAGTGAGCCAGATGCATCTCCTACATAGGCTTCTGAAAGTCTGTTAGCAGCGTCGTCGCTCCTAGCTCTGGTCAATGTAACCCTTCTAGGGGTTCCTCCAATATTTACACTTGCGTGTTGTGCGTTAGCAAAAGTTTTTGCAGCGGACTCATCTAGAATACATTGCGTGGGATTATCCTCAAGGAACTCTGAGCAGTAGTAGAATCCAGAGGTGTGTAGTTTATCATACACATCATCTCCATCCGAATCAATACTAAGTTTTAGAAGTTCAGGATAAACGGAGCTTACAATATTTTCTCCTCCATCATCAATAACAACTGCTGAAAGTTCGGCAGAACAATTGTAACCTTGGGCAAATAGTTGATACGCTGGGCCTACGACTCCACTAAAGTTTCCATCATGGGGATATGCTCCCTTAAAATACCCACTAAGATCGGTTTGAAGTGCCCTGGCAGCGGACTTTGGTGTCCAATAAATTCTGAATGGGCCTTGGTTCGCACTCTTGTGAGGACCCGCTCCAAACTTATATGTAGCTCCTCCTCTAGAATGTATGCCAGCTTCAGATAAAGCGGAAGCTGTCTCATCATTTATGACACCAGAGACAGGGTGGAATCTATCAAACGGAGAGTTTACATCCACACCAGAAGGCACAAACCAAACACTACTGCCAGCCCCAAAGGTATCAAGAATACTTAAAGATCCTGTATCGGGAGTTCCTTTTGGTGCTCCGTAAGCAATAGCGTCATATTGCTGGCCCATGTTTTCCTCATCAACCGAAGAAGCCCAGAGGGCACTTGGTCCATGATACTGAATGCTGGCAGGGTGCATGCCACTTACAGAAAGATGTGAAGCATTTAATCTAGAAGTATCAGCCATGTTCCAGATCATGAATCTGTCGCAAAGGCTTCCACTGGTGGTGTAATACTTTCCATCAAGAGGGGAGTCGTTTGTTCCGATTGGGAAGTGAACGTTTTTTGCGTTGACGACACTGTCTTGGGTAGCTCGAACTACAACTCCTCCTTGCATCAAGTTTTCAACATCGCCATTAACCATTGGCGTGTTGATCACATCCTCAGTAGCGAAGAATCTAAGAAGACCATTCAAAGGCTCAAATTTTGGGAAGTCTTCAATAACGAACGCATGCTCATTAGTGATGTCATCCAGACCAAAATCAGCGATAATTCCTTCTTCCTGAGGGTTGGGATAAAACTGTAGGCAGCCAGAGGAGGTATAACTGCTAATATCAAAAGAATCTACAGGGTAATCTGAACCAGCATCTAAGTAAATCTGACCAGTGCTAGTTCTATTCCAGTTTGCTGGGAATGCTCCAAGGTCTCTCATGTTGATCGTGGAGTTCTTATCAGCAACTAGGCATGCGCGAGTAGCGTGAAGCTCGACGGCAGTGTGGTTCTCGCCATCATCAAGATCGAAACCGCTAACCTCTAGTGCGAAGCTATCTCTCTTTCTTGCTGGCTCGATGTTCAGCACCGAGTTATTCTCTACAAGAACATCGACACCGAACTGTCCGACAGCGGTTGGTCCGTGAAGGTTGATTGCAGAGTTGTTCTGTGCGAAGAGCCCAGCCATTTTCTGCTGATAAGTATAGCCAGCAGGGCCGAAGATAAAGTTACAACTAGTCTTACTTCCAAAAAGACTAGCTTTAGAATTATTTACAACCCTAAGTGCTCTACCGTAAGAAGGAACATTATCAACGTTTTCTGATGCTCCATTGACTAGAATAGTTGGATGGACTAAATCTAAAGTAGAGCCTCCGTCAACAGAAATAGCAGGAAGTGCGGCCTTGTTAGCACCGTCCCAGGAGATAACTCCGTGAGCAACATCAAATCTAGTAGTTCCATAGACTTGAGGAATATTGTTCTTTCTACGGAAACCGAAAGAACAATTGCTTTGTAGATCAATATGCTGACCATTGGCAGACAAGTCTAGTTGATACCTATCACTTTGTCCTGCCTCTGTTGGACTAGCGACTGAATCAAATAGGAAGACAGAGTTTCTAGCTCTAATAGCCTCGTTACTGTGGGATTCTACGCAAAGGTTTTCGAAGATAAACTTAGAGTTGTCTGCTTCGATTCCTTTATCGTTTCCGTAAATATCAATAAGGCCATCAAGATCCACCTTTGAGTTATCTAAGATGAAACCGTAGCCTGTGTTTAGCTCAGAAGCAACAATACTTCCTCTCGCAGCCTGATTGGCAATAGATCTCTGAACACCGCCAATCAGCTTGGAGTTCTCTAGAACAAAACCAGCATAGTTTCTGGAGGAGATAAGCTTGCAGTCGGACCCTGAGGCTCCATTGTCTCCGATCGAGGTTAGGTCTGAGCCAAGAGGAAGAGAGCTAAGAGTTACGTCACTGTTTACTGCGTGGAAACCAAACCCTACTTCGGCAGCTCTCTCAGTTGTAGACTCTAGAGTATAGTTTCTATAGGAGAAGGCAGAGCGAGAAAGTGTTACCTCGGCTGAGTTGAACTTGAAGCCAGCCTTGTTACATCTTACAGCAGTGCAGTTCTCCAGAACTACCTTAGAGTTGAGAACCTCAATACCGTTATCTGTTACGTTTGTTGTATCCTTAGCTCCGTCTACGAAGAAGTTTCTGATGTAGATGGGACCATCGCAGTTCTTGACGGAGATCTTGCCTAGAGTGTTGAAATAAAAATTACCTCCAAGAGAGTCAGTATTACTTAATCCTGGTCTAACTAAAGAATCTTGATTAGATTGTTTAATAGAGCTTGTGTCAACCGTTCCTAAACTGTTATCAAAAGAAACGCTAACTGACTCCTCGTATGGACTAGTAAAGAATGTATTAGCTACTAGAGCAAAATTAGTTCCTTGTGAAATGCTTACTGTTAGCGGAGCTTTTCTCAAAGGATGGCTAGGGTAAAGAGCTACGCTATGATTTCCGTTAGCACGGGAATCATTAGTAGCACTAAGAACTGTAGCCCCTAAATGAACACAAGAAGCATCATTCAAAGTAGATGAAGAGTCTACTGAAGTGAAAGAGGTCAGCATGCTATGGCTGGCGTTTTGAGTTGGTAAAGCTCCTGCTGCCTGTTCCGCAGAAGCATCCAAGACTCTGGTGAAGTTTCGGTTGATGATCTCGATCGAGCCACCTTCCTCAATGCGGAAGTTATGAAGCTCAAGATCACCAAGATCACCGAAGCTTCCAACCTCTACAAGGACAGGGAATCTCACAACCTTTGGAATAGCAGCAATACAAGAGCTAACATCAGTGAAGAGGTTCCTGTTAGCTAGTAGAGCGGCTTGTCCTTCAGTAGTGTTTGCTGCGTCAGCAGATACTGTAAGAGCTAGGCCAGGAACTCCAGCGGAAGTGCTGTAGCCTCCTTGCTCCCAAAGCTCATAAGTGCGATCCTCTAGGTCATAGAGAGGAAGATTGTCCTGCTCCCAGTTATAGAAAGATGATGTATCGAACTTGGATACGTAAGGAACCCACTCATTGAAGAGTTGGACGCTTCCACTGGAAGTATAGATATCGTCTCTGTTAAATGGCATTTTAGAAGTTTAGTGTCCAACGGAAGATGAGACTA
>CAACVD010000800.1_pt1 | contig 15202 bp, 18 predicted proteins | sample 2381771 | NCBI WGS metagenome assembly CAACVD01 (sample SAMEA5211965, study PRJEB30684) | marine metagenome | biome: Marine; feature: Epipelagic; material: Water | collected 2015-10-15 | depth 15 m | reverse complement strand
ACTTGTGTGTTATGGGGACCCACCCACCACCCCTAGTAGTGTTGCAAAAATACCATACCATATGTAGTGCTTGTGAATCATGGGAGGGCCCACCCAAAAAGCAGAGGGGTCCCTAACAAAAAGCAAACAAGAAAAGCCAAGGCACCCCCCACCCCGGATTCTGTCAGGAAGGGGTCCCAGTATGTAGTATATATGTTTGATCTGTAAATAGATCTGTGCTAAATTCATTTTCAATGTTTTAAAACAAAACCGCAAAAATTTTGCGCAAATTTTTTTCAAATGCTAAATCCAGAGCAAATAAATAATTTACCACCAGACGCTAAAAAAGAATATTTACGTGCAATGCTCTTGCTCGATGAAAAGAAAAAAGACGAATCAATTCGTAACGATTTCTTAACTTTCGTAAAATATATGTGGCCAGATTTTATAGAAGGTGAACATCATAAAATTATGGCAGAAAAATTTAACAGAGTTGCAACAGGTGAATTAAAAAGATTAATTATTAATATGGCACCACGTCATACTAAATCAGAATTTGCATCTAACTTTTTACCAGCGTGGATGATTGGTAACAAACCTGATCTAAAAATAATCCAGGCCACGAACAACGCTGAGTTAGCCGTGAGGTTTGGTCGTAAAGCCAAGTCACTAATGGACACGGATGATTATAAAAAAATATTTAACACTAGACTACGAGAAGATTCTAAAGCTGCGGGTAAATGGGAAACGGATCAAGGTGGTGAATATTATGCTGCGGGTGTTGGCGGAAGTATCACGGGCCGTGGTGCGGACTTATTGATTATTGATGACCCGCACTCGGAACAAGATGCGATGAACATTTCATCGTTTGACCGCGTGTATGAATGGTATACCTCGGGTCCTCGACAGCGTTTGCAACCTGGTGGTCGTATTATTGTGGTAATGACTCGATGGAACGTAGCTGACTTAACAGGTAAACTACAGCGTGCACAAAAAGAGCCAAAAGCAGATCAATGGGAAGTAATTGAGTTCCCGGCGATTTTGCCTTCCGGTAATCCAGTTTGGCCAGGATATTGGAAAGTAGAAGAGTTAGAAGCGGTGAAGGCATCCGTAAGTATACAAAAATGGAACGCACAATACCAGCAAAACCCAACCGCAGAAGAGGGCAGTATTATCAAAAGAGAGTGGTGGCAGGTATGGGACAAAGATGAATTACCCGCCTTACACCATGTTATCCAATCTTATGATACCGCATTTATGAAAAAAGAAACTTCAGACTATAGTGCTATTACTACCTGGGGCGTTTTTTATCCAAGCGAGGACAGCGGACCGGCGCTTATCTTAGTTGACTCCTTAAAAGATCGACTAGAGTTTCCAGAGCTTAGACGTGTGGCGAAAGAACAATATGACTATTGGAAACCAGAATCGGTGATCATTGAAGGTAAAGCTTCAGGACTACCGTTGACATATGAAATGCGCAAACTAGGCATACCAGTTATTAACTTTACACCAAGCCGTGGAAATGATAAACATACTAGAGTAAACTCGGTAGCACCACTTTTTGAAGCGGGGCAAATCTGGGCACCAGATACAAAGTTTGCTGAAGAAGTTATAGAAGAGTGCGCTGCATTTCCACTTGGTGAACACGATGACTTAGTGGATAGTATGACTCAAGCTGTAATGAGATTTAGACAAGGTGGTTTTGTAGAACATCCGGATGATTATGAAGATGAAGCAGTATCACATGAACAACGAACGTACTACTGAGGAGGTGACGTAAATGATAATGAACCCAGCAATGACAAAAGGCATAGGTGAATTACTTTCTAAATTATTTGGATCTTTTGCCGTAGACCAGGACAGAGCAAGAATTCAAGGACCAGGACGAGGCGCGGAAGAAATTACTGGCATTGCTCCTGAAATTAAACAAATAGAAATACAACCGCTTGAATCTAACATGGTTGACGTTTTATTAGACGGCAGAGGACTCCCGGTATTAAGAGATGAAAACATGATGCAAAGTGAATTTGCAGACCCTTATATTTTTGTAGGCGATACTGCTAAAAAAATGAAACAAGAAAGAATGGATGCACAACCAGAGTTAGACATTCGTGATTTGTTAAACATGCTGTTTAACAGAGGATAATATGGCCATAGAAAAAAACACGGACAACATGCCAAAAGAAGATCTTCTTTTGGATGAAACGGTCGAGGTTGCGGTTGAAGCAGATGAGTTTCAAGACGGTGGCCCGGTCGATATAGAGATGACCGATGACGGTGGTGCTGAGATAAACTTTGACCCACAAGCACAAGCTTTAGAAGGCGGACAATTTCATGAAGCAAACTTAGCAGAGTTTGTTGAAGAAGATATTTTACAAGAAGTCGCTTCAGAATTACAAAACAGTTATCAAGAATATAAAAGCTCTCGTTCCGATTGGGAGGATGGCTATATGAAAGGTTTAGACCTACTAGGGTTTAAATACGAAAATAGATCAGAACCATTCCAAGGCGCATCGGGTGCTACCCATCCAGTATTAGCAGAAGCGGTAACACAGTTTCAAGCGCTAGCTTATAAAGAACTTATGCCGGCAAACGGACCAGTAAGAACTCAGATCATTGGTCGTGTTGATGCTGAGAAAGAAAAACAATCACAGCGTGTCAAAGATTTCATGAACTATCAATTGACAACTAACATGAAAGAATACGAACCAGAGTTTGATCAGATGTTATTTAATCTACCATTAGCAGGATCAACTTTTAAAAAAGTTTATTTTGATTCTGTGCTTGGTCGTACCGTTTCTAAATTTGTACCGGCTGAAGATTTAGTAGTGCCATATAGTGCTACGTCACTAGAGGATGCCGAAGCTATCATACATGTTGTAAAAATGTCAGGTAATGATTTACGTAAACAACAAGTATCGGGTTTTTATAAAGACATAGAATTAGGCGAACCTGCTTTTGATACTAGTGATGTTCAAGACAAAAAAGATAAAATAGAAGGGATGACACGTGGTTCAAGTGCAGAAATGCACACACTATTAGAGTGCCATGTTGAGTTAGACTTAGAAGGTTATGAAGATAAAAACATGGAGACTGACGAAGAGACCGGTATCAAGTTGCCCTACATTGTCACCGTGCATGATGAAACTGGTAACGTTTTAGCAATTAGAAGAAATTATTCTGCAGGTGATCAACTCAAAAGAAAAAAAGAATATTTTGTACACTTTAAATTCCTACCAGGACTGGGCTTCTATGGCTTTGGTTTAATCCACATGATCGGTGGTTTGTCGAGAACTGCAACCGCAGCGCTACGACAACTTCTAGACGCCGGCACCTTGTCAAATTTACCCGCTGGATTTAAACAACGAGGCATTAGAGTTCGTGACGAAGCACAACCGTTGCAGCCGGGCGAGTTTCGTGATGTCGATGCTCCTGGTGGAAATCTTAGAGATGCATTTATGCCACTACCCTTTAAAGAACCAAGCGGCACGCTCCTTCAACTGATGGGCGTGGTGGTGCAAGCCGGGCAACGTTTTGCATCAATCGCGGATATGCAAGTTGGTGATGGTAATCAAAGTGCAGCAGTAGGCACAACCGTAGCGCTCTTGGAACGTGGATCGCGGGTTATGTCAGCTATTCACAAGAGATTATACCAGGCAATGAAATGCGAGTTTATGTTAATCGCTGATAATTTTGCAACTTTTTTACCAAAAACTTATCCGTATGATGTTGTTGGTGGACAAAGACAAGTTTTTGCAGCAGATTTTGACCAAAGAGTAGATATTATACCAGTTGCAGATCCAAATATATTCTCACAAACACAAAGAATCAGTTTAGCACAAACAGAATTACAGATTGCAATGTCAAATCCTGACCTGCACAACATTTATCAGGCGTATCGACACATATATGAGGCGTTGGGTGTGAAAGATATAGACATTTTACTACCACCACCGGCACCAATGCAGCCAATGGACCCTGCCAGTGAAAATATTATGGCATTAAACAACAAAAAGTTTCAAGCTTTTCCAGGACAAGACCATCAAGCGCATATGAAAGCACATATTCAGTTTATGGGCACCATAATGGTGCGAAATAATCCAAAAGCACTTGCAAGATTGCAACAAAATTGCATGGAACACATAAATTTAATGGCACAAGAGCAAATTCAACTAGAATTTGCACAAGAAATGCAACAAATGCAACAAATGCAAGTACAAATGCAGGCTATTGCTCAACAAATGGGCCCAGCAGTGCAACAAAACCCACAATTTATGCAAATGCAAAGACAATTACAGGCAACGCAACGTTCAATGGAGGCTAGAAAGTCACAATTAATAGCAGAGTTTATAGAGGACTACGTGACCGCAGAAAAAGAAGTTCTTAACCAAGTTGAAAATGACCCAGTGCTAAAATTAAAAGACAGGGACTTAGATTTAAAAGCTAGAGAAGCTCAAAGAAAAGAAGAAGAAGGACAACAAAAAGCTAATCTTGATATGATGAAACTCATGCAGAACAAAGATCTTGCTGAGGATAAATTAGATCAAAACGATAAACATGCTAAACTAAGAGCGAGTGTATCGCTTGCTAAACAAGGCATTAATGAGATGACGGCAACCATAAAAGAGCAAGGTAACTAAACATGGCTATGCGAGGCAAGAAAAAACTACCAGGTAAAAGAGGTTTAGTTGACGGTCCCGGTGGTTACAGAGGTAAAGACGATCGCGACGATGATAAAAAGGATAGTAGTAACGCATCAGGTGGTGTAGGAGGACAGTCCCCAGGTCCAGGTGACGGCGGACAAATGACTTTTGGTGCCACGCCAGATCCTATTGGTGGTGTAGCACTAGGGGGCACTACTGCCACTGGTAACAATCAAGTAACCAATACCAACATTAACACGGGCGTAACTTCACCTGTTATGACAGCAAGTGGTCCTGTTACTTTTGGTGGAATAGATACTAGAACCGTTCAGCCTTCATTTAATCCTGCTCTAGTTGGTAATCTTTTATCCAACATAGGTGGAGGCATTCAAAGTCTAGCATCAAATATTACACCCGCTAACATTATGGGTAGTGTTTTAAGCGCAGCAGCAGGTGTACCTTTTTTAGGTAATGTTCTTATGTCAGCGTTATCTCCAGCTCAAGCAGAAGATACAACAGAAAATTTACCATTTGATCTTAATCCTGCCACAGGAACGTTTCAAAGATTTGATCCGTTGCAAAATAAGTTTATAGATGACACAGATTTTACAGCCCCACAATTTACACCGGATGATGATCTAGTTGTAGATAGTTTTGTAGATAGGTTTGCAGATGCGGTGGCCGCGCCAAACATATCAACAGGAATACAAACTTTAACACAACCTAGGTTTCAAGGTATTCCACAAACAGAAGTAATTCAAACTGAACAAATGCCACTTCGAACACAACAAGAAGCCACTCAAGACCTAGTAAGTTTTTTAGCAAAAGACTTACCTACTATGTATGATTCAGGAGATTTTGTATCATTAGAAGATTTTAATAAACAAATGGCTCTTAACGAGGAGCTATTTAGCAAACAATTGGATGCAACAGGAATGCCTCGAACTAACACACCGGTGCTTAATCCAGAATTTGAATCTACTACACCTGTAAGAGATCCAATGGCTGGTCTTTTTAATTATTTTGGAGAACTAGGAACTTTACCTGATGAACAACAACAAATTTATGACGATCAACTAATAGATGCTTCTGTAACAATGCCTGTTAGAAAACCAACAAGAGAAAGCATACCGGTCGATCAAGCTTTAGATGCGTTGATGATGGCAGAAAGTAGTAGCACTCCGGACAATGTTAATTTTCCAATGGGCGATTTTACATTTGATCCAAAGTTTGGTGCGGGTGCTGGATCTGTTAGTGCACCAATTAAAAGAGCGATGTCGTTTGGTCCGTTTCAACTTCAAGAGGGCACCTTTAATTCTCCAGGTTATAATATAGATATGCGCGCTGGATTACCTGAAGAGACAAGCTTTGCTGATGTTATAAATGACTATGACTTAAGTAGAATCGTAGCAGGTAATCTTTTAACTGGTTTGCAACAAGCAGGCGAAGAGGGTAGTGAAGGATTAAACTTTACGACACAACCAGAAGGTTTCGTATCACCTGAAGCCATTGCGGCGTACAATACAGGTTTAAGAGGTTTGTCAAAGTTTGATGATCCACTGACAGCTGATTATTTAAGAACCAAACCAATTTCAGATCTTTTAGAAACATTTGGTATTTTCACAGACACATAATATGCCTATTTCTAGACAACAACTTAGTAAAACCACCGACAGAAAACGCGGAAAAGTGGCCAAAGTTATGCGTGAATATAAAAAAGGTAAATTAAACATTGGCAAATCTAAGAAAAAAGTTAAGAATAGAAAACAAGCTATAGCGATTGCTTTGAATGAAGCAGGAGTACGTAAGAATGATCGAAAAAATAAAAGAAAAAATTAAACAAATAATAGATAACATAAAAGAGAAGTTAGGCTGGTTTTAAATGGGCATCCCATTTGAGATGATCACTATGCTTGGCTCTACCGTTCTTGGTGGTGTCATGAGTATTTGGTCACAAAGCATAAAAGCAAAACAAGCCGAACAAAAAATGTTGCTTGCTCGAGCTGATAAACAAGCTGAAATATTTAAAGAAGCAAGAGAATACGAAAACGTAGGATTTCAATGGACACGTAGAATTATTGCATTAACTGCAATCTTTGCGATTGTAGTGTTGCCAAAAATCATACCATTGATAGATCCGCAGGCTCAGGTAATTGTTGGTTACTTAGAGTTTAAACCCGGCTTTTTATTCTTTGAGGGGAAAGATGTAATGCAATGGGTTCCTATGGCGCATAGGGGCATAGTCATAACACCTCTTGATACTAACTTAGTATCTGCAATTATTGGATTATATTTCGGTGGTAGTTTGGTTAAAAAATAGTTGTCAAGAGACAAAAACCCGCTTGACGAGTTTTGGGAATCATTAGGAGATAAGAAAAAATTAAATGTCAGAAGCTATAGACCCGGTAAACGTAATATACAAGTTCAAAAGGACGATGCAAGAACAACTAGACGCTCTCGTCCAAACCCTCGCAAACGGAGGGATTGACAATATGGACGAATACAAATATATAACAGGTAAGATCCATGCGATCGACTTAATGAATCAGGAACTCTCTAACCTGCTAGAACCAAAGGAGCCAAAAAACGATGACCCAAACAACATCACACGCATTAGAAGATAAGTACAATGCAGAAGACGACGTTAAAAAAATAATAAAGCACGCTGAAAAAAAAGCTGCTGAAAAAAATCAAGAAAAAACAGATTTAGAAAAACTACCAAACCCTACAGGATGGCGTTTGTTAGTTATGCCTTTTAAAGTTAAAGAAGAAACTAAAGGCGGAATAATTATTGCACAAGAAACATTGGACCGTGCACGAGTGGCAACACAAGTTGGTTACGTATTAAAGATGGGAGATCTTTGTTACAGCGATGAGGAAAAGTATCCAACAGGTCCCTGGTGTAAGGAAAAAGATTGGGTGATCTTTGCAAGGTATGCAGGATCACGCATGGAGATTGATGGTGGAGAGATAAGAATGTTAAACGATGACGAGGTATTAGGGACCATTAGTAATCCTGAAGATATCTTGCACGCAATGTAACCATAGAGGAGGATAATCTATGCAAGAAAGTACCAAAATAGATGTTGGTGAAGCTAACGAAGAAGCACAAGAAATTGATCTTGATGCACCAACACCAGAACAATCATTAGAGGAGGAGATACAAGTTGAACAAATTAGTGAAAACAATACTCAGTCCACTAACACAACTGAGAAACTGGATGAGCAGTCTACTGTTCAAGCAGGTGAAAAAAAAGAAGAAAAAAAAGAAGAGCTAGAAAAGTATAGTGATGGCGTTCAAAAAAGAATAGCTAAGCTTACGCATAAAATGCGTGAGGCTGAAAGACAAAAAGAAGAAGCCATTGCATACGCACAACAACTACAAAACCAAGCTGCTAAAGTTAAAGGTCAGTATGATTCTCTTGGTAATAGTTATACTAAGGAGCTAGAGGCTAAAGTTCAAACGGGAATGGATGCCGCTAAGCTAGCTTATAAACAAGCTATTGAGACTCAAAATGTTGAGGCACAGGTTGAGGCACAAAAAGCCATAGCACAAATGGCTATGGAAGAGTCTAGGCTTAACCAAATTAAAAAGGCTCAAGAGCAAAGAGATATTCAGATTGCTGAACAAAAAGAGAAGGTTGTTCCGCAAACACAGGTTGATCCCTACGCTCAAGCGACTCAACAGGTTGATCCGAAAGCTGAAACCTGGGCTAGTAAAAACGCCTGGTTTGGCACGGATAATGCCATGACTTACACTGCTTTTGACATACATAAAAAGCTAGTTGAAGAAGAGGGCTTTGATCCACAATCAGATGATTATTATTCTGAGGTGGATAAAAGAATAAGACTTGAATTCCCACACAAATTTGATAGTGTGGAGACAACTACAGCTGAGCAACCTGCTCAAACTGTTGCAAGTGCAAAACGTCCGGCCGCTGGAAAGGGACGCAGAAAAACTGTGAAACTCACACCGTCACAGGTAGCAATTTCTAAAAGATTAGGTGTGCCACTCGAAGAGTATGCGAAACAATTAGCCGCGAAGGAGGGATAAGCATATGGAAAAAGATAAAACAATAAAAACTTCTCGCGCGAGTCAAACTAGGGTCAAAGAAGAAAGACCTAAAGTATGGACTCCTCCATCATCACTAGATGCACCGCCTGCACCAGACGGTTTCAGACACAGATGGATACGCGCAGAAAGCATGGGCTTTGATGATACAAAGAACATGTCTGGCAAAATAAGATCCGGATGGGATTTAGTAAGAGCTGATGAATATCCAGGTACTACTTTTCCAACTGTAGAAGAAGGTCGATACGCAGGAGTGATCGGAGTTGGTGGCCTTGTGCTGGCAAGGATACCCGAAGAGCTCGCAAAGCAACGAGAAGCATATTTCAATCAGAAAACTGCCGATCGTAATGAGGCTTTAGAAAACGATGTCTTGAAGGAACAGCACCCAAGTATGCCGATCAATCAAGATCGACAGACTCGTGTAACTTTTGGTGGTACAAAGAAAAACTAATTATTTAGTAATTCCTATCCACTGCTAACAATAAAACCTTTAAGGAGGACAAAAATATGGCAAATGTAGATGCCCCATTTGGTCTAAGACCTATCGGTAACACTGTTGGTAGCTCTGACTTTCAGATGACGGAATATCTTATTCCGGACAACGAAGGCACTTCAATCTTTCAGGGAGATCCTGTAGAGATTGATGATAACAATGCTGGATTTATTGCTGTTCAAGAAGCAGTAACAAATGTAGATAACATTGGTGTCTTTAATGGATGTTTGATTGACAGCGACCCGTCAACAGGGAAGCCTAAATTCTCTAACTTCTATTCTCAAACGAATATTACGCAGGGAAAAATTAGAGGATTTGTATTTGACAACCCGTATCAAAGATTTTTGATACAAGGTGACTCAGCTACAAACTCTGCACAAACAGACGTTGGTAAAGTTGCTGACACTGTTGCTACTCACTCAGGTTCAACTACTACTGGTATTTCTGGTATTGAGTTGGATGTGTCTGATTTAGCTGCAACAGATGGACAGTTAAGAGTAACAGGCTTTACTGGCGATCCATCAAATAACGAACTAGGCACAACTCATACGAACTACGTAGTGTTTTTCAATGAGCATGCTTATAACCATAACGAATAATAGCAGGAGGATTTAAATCATGGCTATATCAAGACAACAACTAGCTAAAGAGCTAGAGCCAGGTCTGAATGCATTATTTGGACTTGAGTACGCAAACTACGAAAATCAACACTTGGAGATTTTCGACATTGAAAACAGTGACAGAGCTTTTGAAGAAGAAGTAATGTTATCTGGTTTCGCAAACGCGGCTGTAAAATCTGAAGGCTCTGCGGTAACTTTTGATACTGCACAAGAAGCTTTCACTTCTCGTTACACTCACGAGACAGTTGCTCTTGCTTTTGCACTAACTGAAGAAGCAATCGAAGATAACTTATATGACACGATTGCAACTCGTTACACAAAAGCACTAGCAAGATCTATGGCTAATACAAAGCAGATCAAAGGAGCGAATGTACTAAACAATGGTTTTAGTAGTTCATTCCCAGGTGGAGATGGTAAAGAGCTTTTTGCTACTGACCACCCTTCACAATCAGGAGATCAGAAAAATGAGTTGAGCACTTCAGCTGACTTATCTGAAACTTCTATCGAGCAAGCTTTGATCGACATTGCTGCTTTCACTGATGAAAGAGGCTTAAAAATTGCTGCTAGAGGAGTAAAAATGATTATTCCTTCTGAGCTACAATTTACAGCTGAAAGAATCATGAAGTCACCAGCAAGAGTTGGTACTGCTGATAACGACTTAAATGCAATTGCATCTAAAGGAATGATTCCACAAGGATACGTGGTAAACAACTTCCTAACAGATACAGATGCATTCTTTATCAAAACTGACGTTCCTAACGGTCTTAAAATGTTCGAAAGAGCAGCCATTAAGACTGCAATGGAAGGTGATTTTGATACTGGTAACGTAAGATACAAAGCAAGAGAAAGATATAGCTTCGGCTTCTCTGACTGGCGTGGAGTATTTGGCTCACCAGGAGCATAAAAACTTAAGGGGCGCTTCGGCGCCCCTTTTTATTTGCATTCCCTATATTAAAAGCGTATATTCATAACACTGCATAACTATTAATAGTCAGTGTGGACTCATGCAGTAGACAATGTCTCAGACTATGCTGGCGGAAATGGAGACCAATATGGCAAATTCAACTTTTTCAGGTCCATTAAGATCTGAGAGCACAGTTAAAACTGTTAGTAAGAACTCCTCTACTGGAGTAATTACTGAAATTATAACTATGGGTGATGCACCTGTAGCACTAGGAGATGAAGACAAAACTCTTGATGCTGCAACACACAGTGGTAGAACACTTGTAGTTCCTGCACTTGGCGGCAATAGAACTATAACTTTACCAGCACCAGTCGCTGGACAATATTATAAACTTATCTATGGCGGCGCAGCAGAAGAAGCAGAGAATCTAATTCTATTAACACCGGGAAATACTAATTTCTTTATAGGTGGTGTAGTTCATTTAGATTCTAATGCTGATAACGTATCTGTTTATTCAAATGGAAGCTCTAACTCTAGCTTAACTCTTACAGACTTTGGTTTGTTTGAAATTAATGTTTTAGCTAAAGATAGTACAAATTACTATATTTGGGGTTACCAAGAAGGTGCAGACGTACCTGCATTTGCAGACCAATAATAACTAATGTGGGCCTTCGGGCCCACACGTTCTTGATTAAGGAGGGAACATGGCAGACACAGTAACAGGACCTACAATCCTACAGGAAAACGACAAACGGGTTACAATTAAAATAGTCAATCAATCAGATGGCACTGGCGCTACAACCGTATTTGGTGATGTATCGGCTTTACAAGCAGATGATGATGGTAACTCAGTAGCACACTTATCATTACAAAGAGTATGGTGGTCATGCGCTAATGGCGATGGCGGCGATGCTTTTGCACGTTTAGATGAAGAAGATTCAGATGGTGATATTCCAATTATAACTTTAATAGACTCAGGATACTGGGACTTTAGAGAGTTTGGTGGTATACCAGCTGATAAATCATCTAACAGTAACCAAAGTGATGTTAACTTTGTTGTAGCTGCAGCTGCAGATTCTGGTAACACTTATACTTGCATAGCAGAGTTTAAGAAAATATTTTAAGGAGTAGCTCATGCCCAATACTACTTCAAGTTCGGCAACGTTCGATAAAACTTTTGCAATTGATGATATAATAGAAGAATCTTATCAACGCATAGGTTTTGACAATATAACTGGTTATCAAATGAAATCAGCAAGACGTTCTTTAAACATAATGTTTCAAGAGTGGGGCAACAGAGGACTACACTATTGGGAAATAGATGAGACCAATATTGATTTAGTTGAAGGACAAACCGAGTATCATTTTTTTAGAAGTGCTGCCGATGACACCTCTGATAGTAACAGAGCACAAGCAACCACTAATCAAACAGCATCAACTATATTTGGTATTGATGATGTATTGGAGGCTACTTTTAGAACTAATAGAACACAAACTACACAACAGGATGTGGCAATGACAAAAATAAGTAGATCAACATATTCTGGTTTGTCTAATAAACTATCTAAAGGTCAGCCCACACAATATTATGTGCAAAGATTAATTGATCGTGTGACTGTATTTGTTTATCCAACACCAGATACGACATCAGGTTCTGCAGATATGCACTTATACTTTGTAAAAAGAATACAAGATGCAGGTGATTATACTAACGCAGCTGATGTTCCATATCGTTTTGTACCTTGTATGACGTCTGGTTTAAGTTTTTATTTAGCACAAAAGTATAGACCAGAGTTAGCACAACAAATGAAACTATACTATGAAGATGAATTTAACCGTGCGTTAACAGAAGATGGTTCTTCAACCAGCACGCACATAACACCACAGGCGTATTATCCAAATGTCTAATTTTGCATCAGGTAAAAAATCAAAAGCAATATCCGATAGAAGTGGTATGGCTTTCCCGTACACAGAAATGTTAAAAGAATGGAACGGTTCGTTTGTGCATATATCTGAGTTTGAAGCAAAGCATCCACAAATAGAAATGAAAGTACACAAGCCAGACAGACAGGCTTTACAAAACGCTAGATCAGATAGAGATGAAACTGCTGTGCCTAATTTATTAAAACTAAACGCCTTTAAAACAGCAAGCTCCGGGACTAGTGTAATTACGGTTACAGAACCTGATCACGGTCGTTCAAGTTCTGACACTGTTAGGTTTTATGGTGTTTCTACTTTTGACGGTATCACCGCAACAAATCTTACAAGATCTGCTGGATATACGATTACAAAAGTAGATGATAACAGTTATACTTTCACAGTCGCTACAGATACTGCAACGGCTGGTAATTTAACAGGAGGGGGAGGCAAGGCATTTGCTGGGCCTGCAACGGTGATCGCATGACGACATACTCGGAACTTGTAACACAAATTAGAGACTATACGGAGACAGACAGCAATGTTTTCACAACGGTTATTATTAATGATTTTATAGAACATGCTGAACTTAGAATATTCAGAGACGTTGATCTTGACGTGTTTAGAAAATATCAAACAGCTACTTTAACATCAGGTGACGCTTTTGTGGGCATGCCTGGTGCTACGCCCACCAGTTTTAGTTTTATTAGATCAGTAAATATATTCAGTCCATCAGGGTCTCTTGGTGGTTTAACAGACAATGAGAGAAGATATTTGGAGAAAAAAGATACCACTTTTATGAGTGAATACTCACCAAATAGAACTAGCACAGGTATACCAAAATACTATGCAAACTGGGATAACGACACTATAATTATCTCTCCTACACCAAACGCAGCATATACCATTGAGTTAGCATATAATGCTTTGCCAACACCTTTATCTTCAAGCAATACCACTACCTGGGTTAGCACAAACGTGCCTCAGATGTTGCTGTATGCTTGTTTAGTAGAAGCTTTTAAATTCTTGAAAGGTCCGAATAATATGTTACAAATGTATGAGCAATATTATCAACAGGCTTTACAACCATTTGCTGGCGAGCAAATGGGGCGAAGACGAAGAGATGAATATATGGACGGAGTGCCTAGAATCGGAGTCACGTCCACAAACCCATAAGGAGAAAATAAATGGCAAACGTAATATCAAATGTTTTTAAAGAAGAGTTGCTCAAAGGCAATCATGACTTTGATGGGGGTGCTACTTATAAGTTAGCTCTATTCACATCGTCAAAGACGGTGTCTGCTTCTGATCCAACTGCTTTCAATACAACTAATGAAGTTTCTGCTTCAGGCACAAACTACACATCAGGTGGTGCAACTTTAGCAAACCCATCTGTAACAGGTGGATCAAGTGCTTCAACTGCTTTTGTTGACTTTGATGATGTATCTTTTACAGACGCTACATTCACAGCAAAGTTCGCACAAATATACAGATCGGACGGTAGTGCACCAACAAACAATTCGGTTTTAGTTTTAGATTTTGGTGGAGACTTTACAGCAACATCCGGTACATTTACTATTCAGTTTCCATCAGCAGGAACAAGTACAGCGGTATTAAGATTAGCGTAGGGAGGTTAAATGGCGTTTTTAGTAAACGATCGAGTTAAAGAAACCTCAACTACTACTGGAACAGGCACACTAAGTTTAGCTGGTGCTGTATCTGGTTTTCAAACTTTTGTTGCAGGCATTGGTAACAGTAACGTCACCTACTATGCTATCGTCAATGACAGCGGCACAGAGTTTGAGATTGGTATTGGTACCGTTACTGACGCATCACCCGACACATTATCAAGAACAACTATTCTAGAAAGTTCTAACAGTGATAGTGCTGTTGATTTTTCAGCAGGCACGAAGACTGTATTCTGTACACTACCTGCAAGCAAAGCGGTATTTGAAGACAATAATAATGATGTCACATTACCGGATGATCTAACACTTGGATCAGATGGTGCGATAATAAACTTTGGTGCTGACTCTGATATTAATCTTACACACGTCGCAGACACAGGACTAACCACAAACGCAGATTTCACAGTTGGTGATGATCTGACAGTATCTGGTGGTGTCATCGAACTTAAAAATACAGGTGCACAATCAGAACTTAGATTATACTGTGAATCATCAAACGCACACTATGCAGCACTAAAAGCTCCAGCTCACTCTGACTTTTCTGGTAACACAGCACTAACATTACCTGCAGTCACCGATACATTAGTCGGTATTGCTGCAACACAAACACTAACAAACAAAACATTAACTTCACCAAAAGTTAACGAGAATGTAGCAGTTACATCAACTGCAACAGAATTAAATATTTTAGATGGTGTTACATCAACCACTGCAGAACTAAATGTATTAGATGGTATCACTGCTGTAGTAGGCGAACTTAACGCATTAGACTTAGGTAGCACTGCAGTTGGCACAGCGATTGCTTCTAAAGCAGTTATTCTAGACTCTAACAAAGATTATACTGGTATTAGAAATTTAACAATTACTGGTGAATTAGATGGAGCAA
>CAACVD010000799.1_pt1 | contig 15207 bp, 18 predicted proteins | sample 2381771 | NCBI WGS metagenome assembly CAACVD01 (sample SAMEA5211965, study PRJEB30684) | marine metagenome | biome: Marine; feature: Epipelagic; material: Water | collected 2015-10-15 | depth 15 m | reverse complement strand
TGATATTACATTATGCAGGAGTTCCGTGTGATATTGAAAATATAGCAAAACTTTGCTCCTCCATCGACTTTCGTCGACCCATTGAAGGTGCATAGACCTTTTCTGATACCTCCGAAGCGACAATATATGAATCAAAACCTCCATACCATGAAACAAAATTTCCACCAATTATAACATCTGATCTTTCAACTTCAGCTAATTGGCCTATAGAATCTTCAATCATTAATGTGGGTAAGATTCGGATGTCATGATGATCAGTGAGGCCTTTGTAATAATCTTTATCACTCTGATTATGCACATATATGATATCAGCTGTTGTCAGTGTGTTGAAATACCAAATTTGTCTCTCTATATCATAATCTTGAAAATACCAATGTGGGCCTTCCTGCATTACTGCTATTTTATCACAGTAATTTTTGAATACCTCAATATCAAAATTTGGATTTTGTTTTGGTATAATGATGATACCTAGATCATATTTTTGTGTTATTGTATGAGTGAGATGAAATGGTATTCTATCAGCTTCTAATGCACATAACCAGGCCATGTCAGTACGCATATTTTCATAGTCTCTAGGTATCTTACCTTTGAGTGTACCTTCGGTAAAAAATGCTACTTTCATTTGAAACTCCTGATAGTTTCTACTATCTTTATGATATCTGATTTAGATAAAGATTGATGTAATGGAATGCAAAGTGTCGATTTCGCTGCAATTTCAGTATGAGGCAATCTGCACTTTTCATCAAAGTAATAGTTAACCAGATGTAAAGGATAATATCTAAATGACGTGTATATGCCTACATTTCTCAGATATTTAGCAAGTCTATCTCTATCCTTTGTATTCACCATTTGAATATGATACATGTAATATGAACTATCAATGTAATTTGGAATAGATTTAGGCGTTGTCAACCATTCTATATCAGATAATTCTTTGTCATAGAGATTATGTATGATTTTACGCTTCATTAACTGAGAATCTATCTTTTTCAATTGTTCTATGCCCATGGCAGCTTGTATGTCATTGATGATACATCTTCTAGATGGAGATGATATATCAAACTCCCACCATTTCTGATCTACACTATTTGAAAAACCACTTTTAGTCTCAAGTCCTAAATAACATCTTTTTCTTAATTTTTCAGCATCACAGACATTTTTACAATATATCATACCGCCGTCACCAGTAACCAATTGTTTCATCGAATCAAATGACCATATACCTACGTCCCCGAAGGTTCCTGTACTCTTACAATGTACTCTACTAAATGGGCTATTAGCATTATCTTCAATCAATTTTACATTATGATCAGAACAAAGTTTTGCTATATTTTCAATATCACACGGAACTCCTGCATAATGTAATATCAATACTGCAGCAGTGTTTTTTGTCATACATTTTTCTATATCTTCCACTGTTGGATTCATTGTATGAGCATCCACATCACAGAAAACTGGGACAGCTCCTTTTGCTACGATAGCATTTGCTGCTCCAATAAAACTAATAGATGGTAAAATAACTTCCTGGCCGGCCTCTACATAAAGATCTATGACCTGAAATAATCCTTCTGTACAGCTTGATATTGTAAGTAAGTTTTCTGGCCGCGCTTCAGCAAATCCGACACCTGCTGCATTTTCAGTAATGAGTTTGCTTGCAAACAACTTGATAAATTCATCATTCTTTGGTCCTTTGCCTAACCAATTTGATCTGAAAACATCTTCAATTGCCTTAAGTTCTTCCTTTCCTAATGATGGTTGATATATATTAATCATTCTCGCCTCGTTCTAGTTCATAAATGTATTTTGAATTTCTATATGTCTTATCATCTAACCAAGTTATAGATTCTTTACCAAAAATCTTATTAATTTTGTACATTGTAAGATTAGGAAACAAATTACCAAACAACGCTAAACCTCCTGTCTTAGTATCTGCCTGATCTTTACATCCTCTGTAATATGGTTTACCATTCTCATTGAAATTCATTGGCACCCAAGCTTCCTTTCGTGGCTCAAACTCTCCGACTTCTGATAATGTCTTATATTGCATGCTCAGAAAGCTACCGCGGGCCATATTCATTTCAAGTTTCTCATTGAATAAATGTCTGGTTTCATCTTTTGCATAGTCGCGGCCTTGTAAATTGTCCATCGTTTCTGTTATGCCTACTGGTATTTCATAAAATGGATCATATGCTTTGAATCCAGGATTATATCCGTTACCTACTACACGATACCCTTGCTGCAGTTTAGATATACATTCAGTTACAAAACTCCAATCTTTAATTATCAGATCATCATTCATGAAAAAGAAATATGTTTCTTTATCAAGATCGGATTTTTCCTTCAAATATTCTAGAGCTTGTTGATATGCTACAATCTCCTCCCCTACATTATCAAAAAGATGCCAATCAAAATTTTCTTTAATAAACTGGGTTGGTTCCTTATGACATGAATAGAATACATTAACATTATCATTCTGCTCATTAAGTTCTTTCAAACCTTCTTCAAGTGATTTTTGATTATAATACCAACCAACTACAATGAATTGTATTTTTATTTCACGTCCTTCCATGTATATGCTTTATAATTTGGATTAAATAAATTAAGATAGTTTGTTTCACACATTTTATTTGCTTTCACGTACCATTCATTACTTCGTCGCTTCTGATTCATGGTATCGCCATGCTCGCCATTTATATAGTTTCTTTTTTGAGGATGATTCCTATTATGTACTAATAATATGTTCTTTATAAGATACTGTGGAATGTTTCCTAATATCTTATTAGTCATAAACATAAAAGCAGAATCTTCATGCACAAAAAATACTGATTTTGGAATATTAACACCTGCCTTTATAACCTCGGAAGAGATGATCAGACCACACCCATTAAATTTATGTGGTGATAATAATCTAACATCTAATTCATCAGTGCGATTATTTATCTCATTCATTTCCTGTTTGCTCATAGTGTATTTGAGACTCCACCAATTCTCATAATCATTTTCTATAAACGGCTTAACAGTGAAGTCTGGATGTTCCAAAGGTTCCCATGATTTGTCCCACATCTTACATGTGCCAAAGAAACTTAAATATTTAGGATGATTATTGCGCATTGACATGATATGTAGTTCATGTAATATATTGAACATTTGTTTCGGTACCAGCATGTCTGACTCGCCCCATATCAACACATCAGCATCTTCGCAATACTTTTCATTGAAATCTCGTCGATAATCTGCAATACTTACTAATGATGGTGATAAATTTATTGACCATGGTCCTGTAACAGTTTGTCTAATTTTAACTAAACAATCTGCAAATTGTTTCTTACTGACACATTGTTCAAGTTCCTGATTAGAGCAGATCCAGAAATCCACAATGACATCACCATCATATGCTTCCAGAGCTTCTTTGAGAGTTTCAACATATTCTTCAATGATATCACATTCATACCACTGAACTAAACAGCCAATTGCAAATTTAGTTTTCATAGAGCTCCTTATATGTCTTTTCCATCCAATAATATGTAGCCTGATTATCTTTGTTATTTGGGATGCAATTGAAATGATAGATCCACCCGACATTTGTCATAGTGAGATCATTATTCAATATTTCTTTCCTAGGCATGTCAGTCATATTATATTCATAAGGCAATAACTTCACATCAATGTCATTCATTTGCAACATGAAATTCAAAGGAGTCTGGTCTGTACCAGTATGATATGTTTCCTGCATGTGTACAAAACTATCAGCATTATTGTTATATAAGTCGATCATAGATCTGAAAAATGATTTATGACGTTTATTAACAATTTGCATCCCACCGTTGATATAATTCCACCATTTGATCTCCCTGCCTTGGAATATATGTTTAGAATAATTTTCAATACTCCTGAATATCCAATCGTATGATCCTTCGTTATGCACACCTACATATTTATGCTCTGATAGATTGAAAAAATTCGGACAATCAGGATGGACAATTGTATCAGAATCTACCATTAGAATCTGATCATATTCTATTTCATTGGCTTCTAAAATATCAAACAAGTGATAACGTTGCCAACATATTGCCATCTGCTCTTTGGGTAATATCAAATCTTCTAAAACAAACAGTTCAGCATTATTTTTTTCACACCAACGTCTCCAACTTTCCACAGAAAATTTATATGGTAAACTTCTATTTGATGTATATCGACCTTGGATATCATCAAGTTTTATGTTCATTATAAATACAATATTCTTCATCATTTCAAATTGCAAATGCAGCCTTCTTTGTCAATAAATTTTGTTCCGCCGGCGTGGACTAAATCTTCGGCATTTTCGCCTATAAATTTATTCAATTTCAAACTGCCATCTTCAACTTTTTCTAAAATGGCCTTTCTTACTTCTCCAGGCGGGAGACCATAATCATCGAAGATGAAAATAGGATTATCTAAATGTTTCAATGAATTATTTATGTCTGAAATGACATGATGATATTCATGACCAGCGTCAATAAATACGACATCTGCTTTTGGCAGTTGCCATGATTCATTATAAAGATCAGCTTTGATAAATGTTATGTTATCACAACCTTCACATCTGAGTTTTGCTTGGTCGAGATTCCAATCATTCCATTCTACTGTATAAACATGTTTGAATATCTTACTCAATAATTTGGTGCTTTGTCCTTGTGAAGTCCCTAATTCGAGCAATGTAGTATTTTTGTATTCATCATTATGAAATATGTCAATGATATCTTTTTTAAATTTTCTACTCGTAGTATATTTTGCAGTATCTTTATGTTGAACTCCATCTAACAGCTCCGTGACATTGCTATACTTATCATCATAATTATTTTTTATCAGATCCCATACGTTTTTCATAAGTACTGATCGATCGTTTTTTGGTATACCGTTGAAGAACCAAATGTATCCATACTTAATGAAAAAAGGTGTTTTATCTTCATTTAATTGCCAATTATGATTAAACATATCTTTTCGATGTAGATGTGTCAATTTGAACGGTAAAGGCAAATCAGTTTTAATATCAACTCCCTGCATCTGCAGCCAATAATTTAAAGGTGTTTGCTCAGTACCTTTTTTTATAATATTGTCCTGCAGATTACACAGTTCATCTATATTATCATAATACATTTCTTTGAACTTAATGAAAATGTCTTTATGCATTTCATTAAAAATAATGAAACCAGAGTTGATATACTTTGTAGTGTCTAACTTAAAATTGAAAAATTTCTCATAACCAGAAATACTCTGATGTGTCCAATTCATATTGTCTGTATCACGTAAACCACAGAACTGCCTATCAGTTAAATCAAAGAAATTTGGAGCATTCCATTTGATTATAGAAGAACTATCAACAAGACAGATCTGATCATAAGCAATACCTCGTCGGTCTAATTCATCAAAAACGAAGATTGCTTTCTGCCAATTGACACGAAATCGTTTCAGATCAGGTTCAACTGGTTCTGTGAAAGCTACGAATTCACAGTCATTGCGTTTGCACCAAAATTCCCATGACTTCCTGGAATATTCAAAAAATTCAAAGCCTCCGTACTTATCATTATGATCTGGATTTGTTATACCAGTCCACCAAATAACATTTTTCTTATTCATAATTTGTATAAATAGATAAAGTCGCTGCATATTCCATAACAATGTTCAATGTTGTCATCATGTCCCATTTCAGGTAATACACAAATACTATTATAATATAAGGTTTTTTTCGGATATGTCCAAATAAATCCTTCAGAAGTTAAAGTAAAATCATCATCTTGATGCCAGAAATAATGTATACCTTCTTGTGACTGCATTGCAAACAGGGCCTGATCATTTTTGGCGTGACACCATAATTTACTGGTACGTAAAAAATCAATTTCAATTTGATATTCTGGCGAATCGTGTCCTAACCAGAACTTGTTTTCCTGATACCATACATCTACTTCCACATCATATCCAGCATTCAAAGCTTCTTTGACATAACTTGGATTATTTTCTAGATCTGGATTAGGTCCTGTAATGTTTCCTCTGTGTGATATCAATATCATAACAATTCAACACTTTTATGTTTCAATATTAAATCAGCTTGAGTTGTATGACAAAGATCATATTCTCCAGTTGCTATCAAAAAATCATGTACTCGCATGTCATTATCGAAATTTCTAGCATTCCATTCTGTAATAATAACTTTAGGTTTATATTTTTGATAATCAAATGAATTAAATACTATCCAATCATATCCGCGACATGTTATATCTAGAATATCAATTTCAGCAATATCATATCTATTCAATAATGTCTCTAAGCGAAAACATTTGATAGTTTCATATTTTGCATTTACCTCACCTCTCCATACTTGCGATAAGCATTTTCTCCCACGTGATACAAAATTTATCTCACCGTCATGATCTGCTATAGCAGCATTTATTGAAATATTACGATGTTCATTCAAAGGATTATTAGGACCTTCTTCATCTACACCACTTGCAAAATAAAATTTATCAGGTTCAATGCAAATACCATACCAACCATTCATTTCAAAATGATATGTATTTGATCTTTTGATAGCGTCACATGCGCCTACATCGACAAAGGTTCCTTTAGCTGGCAGTTTCAAATTTCTAGCTATCCACTCATCTTCACGATAATTACTATGAAAATTATTATACATTACTTATGTAATTTTTTAGCAATACGTGATTGATATTATTTTTATCAAGCCCTTCTAGAGTGCTACAAAATTTGTCAAAATCTATAACACTCATTTGATACTGCATAGCCTGTTCAGCATAATTATCTGTAATTGAATATTTAGCTGTAATTATACAATATGGATTATATGGCAATGTAAGAAGCTTATCATATTTACGAATTAATTCACAAATATACATCACATTTTCATTATTAGCAATATATTCTAACTTGAGATTGCCGGCTCCTTTACCCATTCCTCTTATTGATGTATCAAGATAATCAAAACCTAAATCTTCTAACAATGTAGAATTGAAATATGACTTTCCGTTATGATCGTGCATATGCATGCCTATCATTTTCTTAGAATCTTTCAGAATGGATATGCCCTGCCTATACTTATCAAAGTCCTGTGACAGATCTAAACACCCGAAAGTGTCAGCAAAACATATAATATCGAAATCTGTTTCTGATAATGATTGACATGTATCAGTGAATTCATCCTCTTCATAGTTTGATACTTTGACTACATTGAAGCTTATTTTCAAACCCGTATGTCGCTGTAATTTTTCTCCGAATTTTATAGCCAATGGCACATCTTCTTGCCTCGAACATAATCTGATAATGCCTATTTCATTTTGATGACACGTAGGATAATCATTCAAATGTTTACTGCAGTTATGATAATCAATCATAACAGAGACATTCTTTCTGCCTCGACCTTTAGTTATATTGATTACCTTATCAAAATCCAGATTATAAAATGTATTTCTTGATATCTTAGTCTGTTTCCAATAACCTAATTCAATGAATTCAATTTCATCCATATTGCTTAACATATCATAATATGTCCTCGCAAATTCTAATGGCCAGTCAAAATCTACAGCAAAGCCGCCATCTCTCAATGTAACATCTAATATTTTCATTTTTTGAGACCTTTATAAACGAGATTAGCCAGATTAAGATCGTCATATGTGTCTATTTCTATATGCTCTGGGCTCGGTAGTTCGTAATGATATGGATTATTACCAATTCTATTTTTATTTAGATCATAAAACATCTTTTTAGTGAAAATGAAAAATGCTCCATTCATCATTACTATTTTTTTCAATGACTGTGTTTTTTCAACTACCTTTGGATTGAAATTTATAGGTTTATATTTTTTGATATCTTCAAGCCATGCATGATCAGAATGCTTTGTGACAGATAAAACTGAATCATAACCTTCATCCAATTTCTTCACTGCGTCAATGATTGTACGAGTTGTCAAGAAAGGAGATGTGACGTGAGTAGTTACTATAATGTCATCATCATTAGCATACTGATCTAGAAAATTATCAATGAGGTGTAGTACAGGACTCAATGTCTCATCTTTGCTTTCTTCCATATCAATATGTTCCTGCTTTCTCGGATATGCTGTTACATGACTAAGATTTGTATCAGTTGAGCATTGTTCAAGAACCTCCATGCTATCTGTATCTACGAAAACATCATATGGAAATAATTCATATAACAAATGCTTCCATAATGGCTTATCGCCTAATACCTTAAAATTTTTACTCGGCACTCTCTCCGACGACTCTTTTATAATGACAAATAATTTTATTTTCTTCATAACTCTTTATGTATTTGTTCCCAATTTTCAAATCTGATAGCTTTATCATCTATATATGCTACAGCATTTGGCTTGTTAAATGTTATATCTTTTACATATTGACTTGCTTCATATTTATCTAACCACTCCCAAATCAGTTCAATACCATTTTTGTTATCAATTAATGGACGATTTGGATTTGCTTTACATGTATATATAATGATCTCAAACCTTTTTGATAATCTTTCCAATGATTCAATTGCGCCATCAATAGGTTCACCATAACATGTTCCATCATGAAAACCTGAATGATTGTCATGTATCACCCCATCAAAATCAATACATAAAACACTGTTTATGTTCTTGTTAACAACATTTAAAAATTCTTCTTTATTCATAATACAGTTTTATAATCTCTCCATTCCAGTTCTTCAAAAGCCTGGGCAGGATCAATATCAATTAATTTGATACCCATCGGTTCAATGATATCTAAAACATGTTTGAAATTGATCCACTCTCTACGTCCTTTTCGATTATCATTATCATAAAAATGGCCCCACAGAGCATCACATCCTATCAGATATATCTCTTCAAATCCTAAATAAACAGCTAATGGTATACATAAATTATCAACCGTACCTCCCCCATAACATGTAATAGTTTCAAAATCCGGATCAATGTAATACTGATCAGGTTTAAGTAATTTAGTTTTATGTGGCCAATCTATATGATCGATATGTATACCACTTTTTTCATCATGTTTTACTGTATATACATTTGTAAATTTATGATCTAATTTGATACCTCTACATGTACTACCTTTTTCCAAAGTGCAATTGCCATGGCCATTTGGATATCTTTCGGTAATCTTACATCCATTACATATGACATAATGCCCATTTTTCATTCTGTCATTGAATATAATGTCATAGTTTTTCTCCATAACAGTCGTATCAGCTACACAAAGATATGTTGGAGTGAAATCATCTTTTAATAAGATGTTGTTGAAACTAATAGTTATCTCATTTTTTAACAGAGACATGTCTATATCAGTTATACTAGCACCAGTACCTACTATGAAACATCGTTTTCCTTTATGTAGATTTTTACTTACCATAAGTGTCTTCGTATATCATATCAAGCCAATATGATATTTTTAACTTTTCTAAATTATACTCTTTAGACATCATTTCTTCATATTTTTCTTCTAAAAATTCTTCTGTTAAAGAGCATATATCATCAACTTGAAGTATAGGTAAATCGTCAAACCAACTCATACCCGGCGTTTTTTGTACTATAGGAATAGTTCCTAAATACAAAGCTTCCCAAGTTCTATGAGAATCTGCACAATTACTTTCCGGTGAGATAACAAACTTATGATTATACATTTCACGTAAATATTCTGTCTGAGCTCCTTTTCCGAAAGTGGCCCATGATTTATCTTTGTAATAATTTAAAATTACATCACGTTTTTGATTAGTGCCTAATCTAAAATTTAATACAACTAGATTGTCATTTCTTTTAGGTTCAGTGAAAAATATTTTATCTCTCAATGCTTCAATTGTAATACTACAAATACCATTAGGTAATACTCTGAACTTTTCATTATCAGTGGTCATTAATCCTTTACTATAGATTCTTTTGATCTGATCAGGAGAATTAAATATATCATATATCTCTGGGAAAGAACCGCCGTCAGGTTCCGGTGAAGTTACTACATATAAATCTTCGGCATCTAAATTAACTGATACCTGCTTAGTTTCTATGTAATCATTAATATGATCTATAAGTATACCATTTTCACCTTTGGCATACTTGTTAGTAACTTTCAATATTCCAGCGTCATCGTTTGTAGCTATAATAATATTATTGTTTCCAAAGTATCTACTCATATAATAAGGATTTTCATTCTGCTGATCCTTTATAAAAGTAATGTCAGTATTTTGTTCTAAAAAATTTTTTAGTTTGTTATTCCAAATATATCCTTTACAATATCCCCATTTACCTCGATCAGGTGTATCCTTATGTACAGCAGTCCAATGAATAAATTCATCACTAGGAATATTTTTCAGATAGTCTGTTGTGAATTTGTGTTTCATTTATATTCCTTTAAGTATTTTGTCAAATCTTCTGGCGTGCCCAATCCCCACATCTTATCAATATTGAATATACGTATTTCTTTCTCATCTTTAATAGCTTGGTTGAAAACGGGACATACATAAAATTCTCCATTGACTCTGATATTCTGCTCAATCATTTCTTCTGCATATTTTACAAAATCCGAACCATGTTTCCACCAATAAAATCCTACAGTTGCAATATCTGAAATAGGATTCTTTTCTGCTACTTCAGTCACCAATCCTCGTTCATCTACTTTTGCAAATGACCATTTAGGATGGGTCGCCTTGAAAGAGACTATGCCACCATCGGCATTCGTTTCATTCATTTTATACATAAATTCATTTGAGTCCCATTCTACAAATTGATCTGAATTAGCAAAGAACAATGGTTTATCATTGTCAATATATTCTTTAGCTAATAATGCAGTACACGCTGCTCCTTCTGTAATACCATCTACTTCTATTATTTTACACGCAGGAGTTATTAAATTTAATAATGTATCTAGATTATATTTTTCTCTATGAGACTTTTGTACAATATAAATAAAATTTGCTTTTATGTTTAGATTTTCAACAACAACCTGAATCATTGGTTTATTTCCAACATCTATCAATGGTTTCGGAAAAGTATATCCAGCTTTTTCAAATCTAGATCCTGCACCCGCCATGGGTATCAGTACATTTAATTCTTCATCTCTCCAGGCTGGCACTTTCATATTTTGTCCCGTTTTTATTTGTTCTAATTTTTTAATAATATTATTCCATGTGACATCTTTAGTATTCTTCACACGTAATACATGAGATTTACTGCGTGATGCAGCGAGCAGTCCATATGGAGAATCTTCTACTATTAATGTTTCTTCTGGCAGACAACTCATTTTCGAAATTGCCTTCCAATACATTTCTGGATGTGGTTTGGAATTTTGCACATCTTCATTTGAAATAATCAGATCCATGTATTCCATTATACCCAATTTAGATAAAACTGTGAGACATGTTTTTCTTATTGAATTGGAACAAACAGCTATCATATATCCATTTGTTACTAGATTGGACATCAATGTTTTCAATTTTTGATCTTCCTTCAGCTCTCTCAATTTTTTCAAAGTCAAACGTTGTTTAGCATGCCAAATGCCATCATGTTCTTCTTCAGGCAAACCTTTTGAATCGGACAACATGTTCAACTTTTGTCTTGTTTTAAGACCATCATAGATACTCAAATGCTCGCTCCATGATATAGCATACTCATTGCCTAATGCATCATTGAGTGCATCGAAATGAATGTTCTTTGCTTCTACTAATACACCGTCTAAGTCAAATATGACTAATTTGATTTTGGCAGGCATGCTTGTACTGACTCCTTCACTTTCTTTGTCACCTTGAAACCTAATTCATTGATAGCCTTTGTTACATCAGGAATTCTGATTATCACATCATCACTATATTGTCTTACGGTTTCGAATTTCAGTTCATCAGCTCCTTGATAAATTAAGTGAGCCAAATCTTTCATTGATATAGGTTCTGGATTTCCTAAGTTATATATTTCATTATCCGTTTTATCTGAAAATGAATGTTCACCTATCGCATTTGCAACATCTTCTATCCATGTAAAACATCTAACCTGCTCGCCATCTCCAAATATTGGTAATGGATTTTTCTTTTCAATAATAAGATTTTTGATAAAATCTGCAAAAACATGACTTAGTCCCTGTTCTTTTTCTGCAACCTCATGAGGAGTAATAATATTGAATGGTCTCCATATTACATATTTGATGCCATATTGTCTTGCAAATGCAATGCATAATTTTTCGCCGACTAGTTTTGACATGCCATAATCGGTTGATGGTATCAGTGAATCAAAAGCATCTTCTTCTTTACTTGGATGATTATTGCATCTTTCATATACCATCGACGAACTAATATATGCTATTTTTTTCACACCATATTTTTTCATAGACCATAGTATATTCTGGTGTAGCACTATATCTTTTGATAATATATCTGCGGGATACTTATTGAATCCGCCGACGCCATAAATTAATGCAGCTGCTTGAACCACACCATCAATGTCCTTCATTATTGAATCTACAAATTCTGTATTGGTTAGATCGCCTCTAATGAATTCATAATTTCTTTCGCGTTCAATTTCACCATATCTTGCAAAATTATCAACACCTACTACTTCGTGTCCTTGTTTTTGTAATACTGGTATTACAAATTGCATTAATGATCCTTCTGATCCTGTAACTAAAATTTTCATATTATTCTCTCATTCCGTTAAATACTGTTGTTTTATATTTTTCATTTTCTGATAATACCATATCAAAAAAGTCTACATCTAAATTTAGTTCTCTAACTAAAGATGATATGGCGGATGTATCTTTTGGTAAACACATTCCTCCGAAGCCTCTCACATTTTCATTACAATTTAGATATACATCTGAAATATTGTTCCTGTTTATAATAGCTTCTTTGACATTTGTATAATTAACACCAGATGCTTTACATAATTCATAGAAACTATTAGCAAAAGTAATCAATGTAGCATTGTAAACATTGTTAAAATATTTACAAAATTCTGCTTCTATAGATGTGACCTTTACTGTCTTTTTGGGAAATTTACCATGAGATTTTTTTATGAGTTCATAAACATTATCATCTGTGGTTCCTATCACCAATAAGTCATGATTTTCAACAAAATCGGCTATCGCACATCTTTCTCTCAAAAACTCTGGTACAAAACAAATAGTTTTATTTTTATATTGTTCACTGAGTCTTTTTGTGGTACCTGGCGTCACAGTCGATTTTATAGCTATGATTCCATTATAATTGTTATCATTTAAATCTTTTATAACATTTTCTACAATTGAAACATCACAACTTCCATCATCAGATGTCGGTGTTGGGACACATATATAACAAATATCTGTATTGAATACATCAGATATCTTTGAGTTTAATTTTAGATCATGTACAAAAACTTTATGACCAAGACGTTTCATGCCATATTCTACAGCAGATCCTACAACACCTAAACCTATTATTCCTATTTTCATATCATATAATATATTTAACTTTTATCAATTTTCCAAGTATATTGCAGATAATCTTTTACCTTTTAATAATTGTACTAATGAATTAATATTCATTTTGTAATCATATTTGGGTAAAACCCTTTTTGACCATTCAACATCTTCTGATTCACCCCATACTAATGATTCATCTAATGGTTCATCTTGCATAACATATTTTTTTGCTATCCAATAAGTGCCTGAGATATACATGTATTGTTTTTTATCATATTCATAAGTTGGTAACACTATTCTATGATTATCTCCACAACCAGTAGTGACTCCCCCATATGGATAATTTATATCAGGATCGTCCCATGCGCACCAGTCTCTAAATCTAGATCCGTCTAAATTTTTTATTACATTCATGCATATATCAAAATCATCTCCAAATTTTTTGAATTCATTGTACCACTCTCTGTCAAAAATTAGATAGTCATGCATGAAAACTATATTATCATATTTTGCATTATCTGTAATAATATTTTTCTTTTTTGTAATCCAATTTTGTTGTCGGGTTTCATCAAATGGTATATGTTTTAACTTTGGATATCCGATAGGACTTTCGCCCCCGACAATAATGATTTCAAATTCAGGTACATTGAGATCATAAATAGAATTCAATACTCTCTCATCAACCTTAGTACCTGTTACTATACCAAATGTGAACTTCATAAATTATATACTTTCTTTAAGAAATCTTGTTCTTCTTGTGATAAATACTTGGGTTCCGGACCCTCAGTTGAATAATACCAGTCCTGTCTCAATCCCCCATGTTTAAACATATGTGTATAATCTAATGCCCCAGGTTCAGTACCTATAACTTTCCAGCCATCATTTATAGCTGCTCTAGATGCATTTATTTCCCAATCCCAAATATCAGTATATCCTTGTAAATGTTTCAGGAAATATTCTCTGTTCCACATCGAATATACAATGGATAATTTATATTCAGTGCCTTCTAAATTTTCAAATATTCTAACCGGAGTGCCTTCTACATCAACTGTGCCGATGGTGGAGTTTGCTCTGGTTGCATTATCTAATGTGATACTACATCTTCCAATATTTTTATTTAGTTTGAATGTAGATTCAATTGCATCAATCAGTGGTTGATTCACTCTAGATACTAATGGCTGATCATCTACACCGATAATAAAATTGTTTGATGTTATTTTTGAGAAGTAAGTATGTAATTGTTCACATACAACCTCTGTGCCTTCATCTGTACCCATTGAGTCAAATGATGCAAACTTATAATCGCATGTAGGTTTTTGATATCCTAGAACTGTCACATCAGCTTCAGGCCAATATTTAGCAAAAAAGTAATCCACCATCTGCATGGTCTGATTAACTAATTTATCACATGTCCAGATATATGTTTTCATTTCAATTGTGTTGATTGATAACGAGAATGATATGATCTTGAATGAACTGGATTGGTTAGAAATGGTTCCCATATAGATCCAAAATCTATCATCCAACATTTATTTCCTATGATCGGGTATAATTCGTCTACAATGACATTGGTAGCCATTGATGCGGATAAACCAAAAACTGGCTTTTCATATTTACTACACATTTCAATCATTTCTTGTTTAATGCGATCTTTTTCTAAAAAACAATTTGTAGCTGGTACTTCTATAAAATTGTTATATTGCATGGGCAAGTCTCTTTTACTATTTTCCGAAATGAGTGAAGGTTTGAACAAGGCAATTGATGATCCAAAAGGATA
>CAACVD010000797.1_pt1 | contig 15219 bp, 11 predicted proteins | sample 2381771 | NCBI WGS metagenome assembly CAACVD01 (sample SAMEA5211965, study PRJEB30684) | marine metagenome | biome: Marine; feature: Epipelagic; material: Water | collected 2015-10-15 | depth 15 m | reverse complement strand
GGGTTAGTAGCTATACCATAATCACCAGCGTAACTAGAAACCTGTCCAAAAAACTCACTAGTAGAAGAGGTTAAGTTACCTCCTTGAGCTGTGAATATAGCGTTTTTGTTTAATAATACAAATGATGTTTTTTCTTCTTGAAAAATAAGTAAATTAGTATCTTCTGCAAAAAGCTTTTGAATACTACCTTTATTATTAGAAATGTCTTTTTTAATAGAATTAGCTAAAGAAAATTGATTAGTATTATTTACACCAGTAGATTCATTATACAAACCAGAAGCTAAAAGTTCATCTTCTATTGTTTCTTCAGTAAAATCTGAATTAGTAATATAAGCTTTAGATCCAAAACCAATAGAGATCTCGTTAAAATCACCTTTTATTCTTGATTCCTCAATGTGACATTCTCCTCCTTCATTAGCAGTTTTATCAAATTTGAGTATTACAGTGTTAAAATAATTTATATTTATTATTTTTGCCATAATAAAGATATTACGTTTTTTTTACTTTTTTATTGATTATGTAGGACAAGCCGTTGGTGCTATAGCCCAGTATCCTGTTACATTTGGAAAAGAACCTTGCTTTGCCCACAAACCTGTACTAGTTCCATCTGAATACCAACCAGCGTCTGCTAATTTACTTAAACTAGAGTCTTTAAATATTTGTTTAGTAGTACTCGTGGCTAGTGCGCTATCTGCACTACCTTCTGTGTAATGTAAAGTAACAGTGTCTGTAAATTCTCCATTTTCTACACCTGAACATGCTTGAGCTGATGTTGAATATGCTGAGCTATTACTATTATATGCAACAGTGTGTGTAGATGCTGAGCTATCAAGGATAGTGACTATAGTTTGTGCAGATACTGTTGTAAAGCTTAATGTTGTACTATTGGGTATTTGTACTGTTGGCGTTCCTCCTGTTAAAGTTAATGTTGTCCCACTAATAGCTCCAACTGTAACACCGGCAGGTACATTAGCTCCAACTACTAATTGACCAACTTCTATTGCCGCATTACTTCCAGCTAAAGTAACAGTAACCTCTCCTGCTGTATGAGCGTTGCTACTTGCAACCGCTTGAGTTGTTATTACTGAAGTAGCACCAGAATTATCTGTAGCCACGAAAGTTAAAGCAATTTGATCAGAAGCTGAGTAAGAACCAAGCTCGCCACTGCTGTCTTCTGTTATAACAACACCTGAACCACTAATCGTAAAAGCATCGTTATGATCTAAAGCTGCACCATCATCTGCCATGTTTCCAAACTCCCCACTTCTAACCTCTAATAAGGAAAATGCTAAACCATCAGTAGTAGCACCTGCATCTCCATTATCACCTGTTACTGTGCCAACAGTTGTAGCATCAGCTGTAGTTTTAACTATTGAAAAATCATCTAACCCCGTAACAGTAGCTCCAACGTTAGTTAGTGTAAAAGTAATTGCTTGGTCGTTTGTAGCTCCATTAAAAGTTGATCTAAAAGTTAATATATAGTCATTTTGCCCTGTAAATGTTATAACATCATCGTTGCTAATTGAGCCAGAGCCAGACCTACTTATTGTTAAACTATCTTTAGCTGTTACGATCCCGTAAGATGCTCCACCAGATGAAGCTATAGCTTGACCTATTTGTATTAAAGAATTATCAGGGTCTATATCAAAGTCGCTGCTTCCGCTACTAGAACCATCAGCAATAGCAGTAAAACTTGAAACATGAGTAAAATTAGTACTTGTTTTAACTTTATATACATTATCTACATTATCAAAAAATACAGTAAACTTACTAGAAACATCACCGCCTCCACAGGTAGCTGACTGTAAAGTTACCACAGCTCCTGGCACAACAACCGAACCGTCTTTGACGATTATATTTGCTAACGAAGTTCCAGAAGCAATACTTTCAGGAAAATTAATTGCAGTTGCACTTGAATTACTCGCAGTGCCTTCAGATGTTACAGTAACCGTGTCTACAACTAAGTCTCCTGAAGTAGAATTAAGGTCAGAAACTAATCCTGAAGTAGGTGTTTCATAATATATATCTAAAACAGATTCAAAAGGTTCCGTTTCAAATACAGCTAATTGATCTGCAAAATCAACTTGGTCTACCCCTATAGGACTACTACTAGTGTCTAATTTAGCAACTAAATGATTTTTTTCATGCTCAAAAAACTTATAAGTATAATCTCCTAAAATACCCGAATTTGTAAAACCATGAGCACTAAGAGCCCCTATACTTTTTATAGTTATTAAATCACCATCTAATTGAGATAAGCCATCACCTGGAGTATTTCCAGTTATACTATCATTTTTGTTTATTATTTTAGGAAACAGTCTAGTTGCACTAGGAGATGTATTATCATTATCAACTGTATTAGTTGTGTCTCTTGGCACTTTGTTTATATTATCACCATGTAATGTTAAATAATCTGGTCCCGTGCCAGCAAATGTATTTATAACACCTGGAGCATAAACGTTATAATACTCTTGTTCTTTTTGTTGTACAACAACTTTGTAAGAGAAAAATCCTAAAGGATTATTTGTGCTGTCATAAGCATTAGCTATAGTTTGATTAGTAAATGTTAATGTAACACTACTCCCAATAGTTTGAGGAGAAGTTAAAACTAATGCTGTACTAGATATTGATTTAACTTGAACATAACCACTTATACCAGTCCCTGTTACTTTTTGTCCTACTTTAATATTAGCTAAATTACCACCACTTGCTAAAGTAACATTAACTGATGCTGTAGAAGCTGAAGCTGTAGCTTGCGTAGTTGTTGTTGATACATTTTCATTAAAAAGTATTTGTAAATTATCACCTACCCAAGATGTAGAATCAAATGAACTTTTTTTAGCTAAAGACTCTACAGTAGAATTATTTGTACTAGATAATATAACAGATGTTGATCTACCATAATAATCTGATAATACAATACCAACTTTATAACTTCTTCTTTGCTTTAATGATAATTGCCCGTTAAAAGATGAAGTAGAATCATCTACTCTGCTTGATATAAAAGCGGTATAATCTATATCAGGTAAATCAAACCCATGAGTGTTATTACCATAAATTAGTCTATTACCTGCAAACTCTTGTGCTTGCGATTTTTTTGGAACTTTATCAAAAACTCTAATAGCTTGTTCTTCTGATAACGTAGACGTTGGTAACTCACTTTTATATTCAAAAACAAACTGATCTGAACCCCAACTTGAATCATCAATGCTTTTTGACTCTATTAGTCTTATAGCTGGACTATCAGATTCTTTTAACAAAAAGTCTATTCGAACAATACCTAAATCAGTTAAAGGAGCTGCTGACGGTTCAGGAACAGTCAAAACAACTTTATTTATTCTATTAATTACTTTATTATTAACTGTAGTTTCAAAAGCATCAGCTATTTCAGTTGATGTCATTTTATTACTAGCAGTTCCTTCAACACCTATACTAAAAGCTACCTCAGTGAAAGGTGATATTACAGAATATTCATTATCTTCAAATTTATATCTATAAGCAAACCTTAAAAATTTGTCTTTCATGTATTCAGAAGATACACTAGTGTCATGCGAAACTACCATAGTTGGCGCATAATAAGGACTATACTTAGCAACACTTACTTTAGCTTCACTGTTATAATTTGTTGTACCAGCTATTGCTTTAGTAACATTTATTCTTCTTGGTTGATTAATGTTATCACTGAAAAAAAGTAAATCATCAACTAAATTTATACCCGTTATTAAGTTGTCTTTACTAAAGTTTAAAAAACTATCACCATTAACTAGCAGTGAAGATGTTTCTGTGTTAACGTTATAAACATATATTTTATGAGCTGTGTTATTTGTTAAAAAGTAAAATATTCTATTATCTTTGTTATCAAAGAAAGAACCTACTACTTCATAATCAGAACCTAAACCTACACTACCAACAGCTGTGTTACCTTTTATGTTGTGAGCGGTACCAACATCTGATGTATCTGATTTTGTTATTTGAACATTTACAGCATCTCTATACTCTCCTTCTGGTAGCAGTCTATCATCCAGAGATTTACTCATTTTCCCTTTTAGGAAAGTATTTTTAATTTCTGGCATTTAATTAATGTTTTATTTGTTTACTTTTACCTTTCATTACTTGATTCATTTTCTTAGGATCTAAATCGTATAATCTTAGCTTAGCGTTTCTCATAGCAGCTCTTCTGTCTTTTTGAAAACGTCTTACTATGTATTCTGGAGTATTAGACATAGAAGATAAAATAGCATGAGCAACATATTTATATATAGCTTCTTCAGCAAACTTATGCACTTTCATTTCTGCATCAGTAGCTAATCCATCAGAAACATATTTTATATTTATCAATAATGTAGATAAGTTGCTACTAAAAGTTATCTTACCGTTTTTATGATCCATAACATATAAGCCATTAGAGTTCATCAACTCAGGCTCACCACCATATCTTCTACCTTCAGCTAACAGTTTATCTTGCATGTAATCTTCGTTGTACAAGAAGTCATCATTAGTATCAGCTCCACTTAAATTATTAGCATTTAAAGCTTTAAACCTAGTCTCTGTAGTAGATTCACTTTGTGTAGCTAGATTAGTACTATCAAACGTATAGTTAAGATCTGTGTCTTGCACTATAGCTTCAGAAGGTTTAGAAGTTATTCTACCTTCTGGTATAGGATGTTCTATACCTGAATCATCAACCCAACTTATAGATACTAAGCCAACGTAATCTTGAGGTAAAGGTATAGATAATGATGCAGGTACCTCAACTTCTTGTATCTTTTCTACTCTTGATATATCATAAGAAAACTCTTGTATACCTCTTTTAGCATGAAACAACACATCAGAACGTCTAGCTTTATCAATTATTTTACCATCACCAACGTAACCAACTATAAAGTTAGAAACGATGTCAGCTAATGAAACATGTTGATAATTACCATAATTTTCATCACCACTATTAAAAGTGTTGTCTGCGCCAGCGTAATAACTTTTTGGAGTATCTGTTATTAATCCCATTTATTAAGAATTTTGTTGGTTAAAATCGTTCGCTTCTTTAGCTGCTGCTGTTTGAACAATATCTGGATCTTTTATAGTAACACCTGCGTAGTTTAATATTCTTGTTATTAATGATACTTCTTCTGAAGGGTGTAGTTGAAAGTCTGTTGAACTTCCACTATCATAAGCATAAGCACTAGTACCACCACCAGTAAAAGCCCAATTAGGATCTGCAGGTACTTTAATAAAGTCTAAAGTCAAAGGAGTTACACCGGCATTAGCTGGTAATACGTAAATAGAATTTTCTTTTCTATAAAATACAGGGTAAGAAGATGATGGGGCTGTTAAAGGTGAAGCGTTTAAGTAGTTTAGTTCACTCTTTGTAACTTCTTGTATTTCCAAGTTTCTCGATGCATTTGTTACATTTATAAGTTTAAATATAGAAGTAGATGTAGAAGCAACTAGGCCAGTTGATTGATTAACAGCAATATCTTCTGATATACTTAATGTATCTATTTTTTCTTTAATATTATTAGCTATATCACCGTACTCATCGTTTACACCAAAACCTTTCTCTCTGTTTAAAGCTCTATTATAATCATAAAAAGCTTTTTCGATTAAATCTAACTGAGATAACCGGCCAAGCCTGTTGAATTGATCTGGTGTCAATAAACCGCGTTGTTCTTTATTCATTATAGTTAGAACAACTCTATATACTTTATTTACGTTTATAGCCATTATAAATTATTTTGTGACAATAGCCCCTTATTAAGATATATTAATAGGCTAATGTCATATAAAAATACGGGTAACCTAATTACTAAATTACCCGTATTAAATAAGTATTAATTATTTTAGTTTCTTTTCTATATTCTTAAAAACTTCAATACCTTCATCAGTTTTAAACCACGCTGCCAGTGCTGAATAAGGATTTTCATCAAAAGGTACAGTCATTAATTTCCTACCGTTTGTAGACCATTTAAATGTTCTTTGGTCGTCAGATAATTTAATAATGTTTCTTTCTGTAGCTTTTATACCTACACCTCTAATAATTAAATTTTCGTCTTTCGCTAATTCTAAAAATAATTTAGGATTATTCTTAGCCATAACAAAAATATCTCTTTTAATTTCTTTAGATGTCATATTTGAAACACCACCACCAATTTCAGCTCTAAGAATAGCTTCAGCTTGATCAATATCAATATCTTTAGCTGTATTCATTGCATCGAGCTCTAACTCAAATATGTCTAAATCATTAACAGCTTCAGCAAGCTCATCTCTTTCAAAATAAACAGTATCTTTGTCTGGGTGATACAATGATAATATTTTTTGTAAATTTTGATCTTCTTTTTTAACGTTTAAAACTCCGTCTCTAAAAATAATATGACCTAATTTACGTTCTCCTTTAAACTCATCAACAAAAACTGTTCGTTGGTTTTGAGTGTATTGTATTTCTCTTTGGTAACCTTTTTCTTCGTCCCACCAAAAAATATTTTTAGCTTTTAGAATATATGTTAAAGGTTCTTTACCATTTTTTAGGATGTAGATTCTATCTCGCATCTCCCATCCTGTGGCCTCTTTTTTTGGCATAATAATAATATATAATATAATTGTTAAAAAATATATACCCCCAGCATTACACTAGGGGTATATTATTGTTATCCTACTTAAACAATACGAAGTTGTTCGCAGCTTGAGTAATTAAACATTTTTCAGATAAATAGTTTACCTCCATTGCATCAAGATCAGAAGTAGCAGCACCACCAACAGAACCAGTGATCCAAGACTTCATACGACGATCATCAGCTTCAGAAGCTCTATATCTTACGTGTAAGAAAGGACGACGAATATTCTTACCTAACATTTGATCGTAAACAGAAGTAGTTCCTGCAGGTACTAAAGCACCTTTGATGTCAGAGAATAATCCACGAGTAGCTTGGTTGTTCAAGTATTTCCAGTCAGTCTTATAAAAATCATAAGAACCTCTTCGGAAACCAGAGAAACCTAAGTTAAGCGCCATATCTTCACTGTTTTCAAATACACCGAAAGAAGTACCACCGTTGTAACCTCCGTTGATAGTGCCTAAAGCATCATCAAGATTTAAAGAAGCAGAACGATTTAAAAACAACATGTTTTCTTCGATAGCACCTTGCTTATCAAGCTCTTTTAACACAAGATCAAAATCAGCGATAGTATCAGCAGATGTATCAAAAACGTTAGTAGCTATGTTACCACGTGACTCAACAGCAGCGAAGAAACCTTCAGAACCTTCGATGTTTAAAGCACTTAAAGTAGCGTGTGTAGAAGTTCTGTTTTCAGATTCAACTAAAGCAGTCTCACAGTAATCTTCAAAACGAGTACGTGTATCACCTTCAGCTTTCATATACCATAAATAACCTGCTTGACCAGCTTCGCCAGTAACTTCAACCCAACCAATTTGAGAAGCATCAGAACCAGAAACTTCAAATTTATCTTTCAAGATAAGTGGACGGTTAGAAAAAGACTGGAAGTTAGGCTCAACAGAACCACTCATACCACTATCACCTTTAGCAAACTCAGAACCGTAAACGAAAAGACTTACAGTATTAGAAGCGTTAAGACCAGCAGAGATAGGACCAGTAGCGTTAGCATAAGCAGCTACAGTTAAAGTAGTGTTATCAGCTGCGACAGCAGTAACGTAACACTTGATAACTACACCAGTAGTATCATCACCTACAGCTACAGTTTGTCCAACACGAACAGCATGAGTTCCAGAAGATGCAATAGTAATAACAGATACACCTGAACCTTCAGCTGCGATAGCCGCACCTGCATAAGATAAGTGTAGTCTTGCTTGCTCAGACCAGATTACTTGGTCAGAAGTCATAGGCATTTCAGCGCCTACCATACGTAAGAAAGAAGCTACAGAACGATTTCCGTAACGCTCTACTTCTTGCTCATACAAATCTGGAAGATATTGTTGAGTCCAGTTTACTCCACCTGTGTGGAAGTTTAAATAATTTTCAGCCAAAGTAACTTTACTCGCATTAGGAGTTAAGTCAGTTGGCGTTGTAAATGTTGCAGTTGCCATTTTTTATTTTTTTTTTATTTTCTAAATTTTACTTTTAATTTAGAGCTATCACTACCGCTTACCACTCTAACTTTTTGGCCACCAGCTTCAACTACACCAGCAGATGTATTACGTTGTCCCATATTAATATTTTTAGACTCTATATTACGCTGTTTAATAGCATCAGCTTTACCTTGTTCATAAAAGTGATTTGCAATAGCATCGGCATTTTTCGCTGCGAATAAAGCTTTGTGATAACCAGGTCCATCTTTTAACATGTTATTTTCGTCTAAGTAACTTCCTAAAACGTTCATAACATCACTTTGAACTTGCTTAACATTGTTAGCATCTTTAACATTGTAACGGTATTTTTTTTCTCCAACTTTAAAATCAAAACCTTTGAAGTTTTCATTAAAGAAACTATCTGTTACTTTCGTAAAATGATTGCTTTGCTTCTCTTGTAGCGATTGTGCTTGAGATTGCTCTTGTTTATATCGATCGAAAAAGTCAATAGCTTTTTGTTGTTCAGAATTTAACCCAGACTTCAACTTGATTTCTGAGTAGTATTTATCCTTTGTTTCTTCCAAAAAGGTTTTTGCTTTTGCAATTTCTTCTTTGTACGCTAATTTCTTGCGTTTCACATCTTTTTCATCATCAAGATTTTCATCGTAAGCGAAATTATCTTCAATTAAAAAATCTATTTCTGATTTATCTAAATGTGATTTAGTTCTTTTGTAATATTCGTCAAGTAAAACTCTTTCGTTTACACTTGAATAATCCGCGTTTAATCTTGCGTAGTCATCTAAAGTAGCACCAGGATTGTCTTTTAAAAAATCAACTAATTTTTCTACGTTTTCTGGTAGCTCGACTTGTGCTTGTTCTTGCGGTTGTATTTTTTCTTGTTCTTGTGTGGCGTTGGCATCATCATCGCTTGCTGCCACTCTTGTCTCGTTAACTGTATCTTTTTCATCAGTTACTTCTGTTAACGTTTGATTTACTTCTTCTTGCGGCTCTTGTTCGACTTTGTCTTCTTGCTGCTGCTCGTTTTTTTCTTCAACCTGCTCTTGTAGTTCATCTTGTTTTACTTCTGGTTGTTTTCTTAAATCTACCTTATAGACATTTTCTTTAGTATCGAAACCAGCTTTATTCAATACTGATTCTTCTTTTTCAGCACTACTAAGTTCTGGAGTTTCGTCTACTTCTACTTTTATTACTTCTTCTGACATAATTAAATATTATAAAAAAAAAATTATTTTATCTTGGGTCGAATTGCTCTAAACCAAATCCACCCAAACTATCAAACCCTGCTGATTCAAAGTTTTTAGGAGGTGTACTTTTTTGTCTCTGCTCTATTAGTTGAGACTGTTGAGTAGCTTGTATTTTAGTTCTTTTATCTTTTCTATCTTCTTTGTACTCTTCCTTATTATTAATCACTTGTAAGTCAGTTTCTTTAAGTTTCATGTTGAGTTCAAACTCATGTAACATTAACTCTTTCTTAATAGCTGCTTCTCTTTCTAACTTAGTTAAGTCAAATTCCATTTGAGCTTTATTAAGCTGTACCTTACTTTCTGTAATAGCTTGTTGCTTTTGAACATCTGCCGCTGCTGCCGCTTGAGCTGCTTGAGCATTAGACTGTGATTGAGCTTGTATATTTTCCATTTGCGTCAATCTGTCTTGAGCCATTTTGTTTTTTCTTTTTAGCTTCAACAATTGATTTGCTAACTTAATATTTTTAACATCTCGTATATCAATAGCGTCTTCTAAGAATATTTGATCTCTACTTAAAGCAACTTGTATATTGTTTTCTAGTAATTGTTTTTCTTCTTCGTCAGGTGCTAATTCTAAAAATATTCCAAAGTCGTGAAGATATAAATCTTTTACTTCATCTATTATACCAGCATTGACCTGTCCTATTGATCTAACTAAAGACTCAGACAACGTAGAGTATTCAATAACATCAGAAGATATAAGAGATACATTTTCAGCAGCCCTTAAACTTAAATGTAAACATGCTTGTAAAATATGTCTAGTAGCAGTATTTGAATTAGCAGCAGCGAGTTTTTGTAAACCAACTAAAGCGTTAGAGTCAGGCATACTACCGTCTCTAGCTTCATTTAAACCTGTGACATCTCTAATCATTTGAAGATTAAAGTTGTAGTTATTTATAAGGCTAGCCATTTTAGATCCACCATTAGAAGACTGTAACTCTTGAATAGGTACTTTACCGTGATTAAACTCACCGTCTTGAGTCATAGACCTACCAATTACACTACCAGTTTGAAAATACATGTTTAATGCTTCTTCCGGAGTGTAGTTAGTTCCATTACCTAAATCTATTTCAGCAATACCATCAGCATCTAAGTAGACACCATCAGGTACTATTCTAGACATAACTTGTTGCATTTTTAAATGCGTTAGTTGTATCATGTCAGCGAAAGTAGTCATCCTGTTAACAAGCGAGTCAATTTTACCTTTGTAAACTCTAGGAGCTACAATGTTGTAACTCATGTGCACTCTATTAGTTTCAGACTTTGGTCTTACCATATTTTCAGCTAAAGACCACTCTAACATTTTATTTATACCTACTATTTTAGCACCTCTATATAATACTTCTTCAGCTCTAGCTTCTTTAGTGAATAAGCTTCTACTATCTTTTGGTGGATTAAAATTATCATCTTTTTTGATAGCTTTATCAGCACCAGAAGCTGTCTTTTTAATTTTATGTACCTCATGTCTAAAAGTCTTATATTCGAAATATAAAACATAAACATAGTTGTTGTCAGAAGAATCTATAGAACCATAGGACTTATTATAAAGTAAAGTATTACTGTTTAAACCTTCTATTTCTTTTACATCTTCTTCTGTTAATCCTGGATATTGTTTCTTAAGTTCAGATATTGTTGTTCTCTTTACCTCACCTACGTAGTATAAATCACTAAAGTAAGGGTCTTCAGTATAAGAATAAACAATATCAGCAGGATCAACGTACTCAATCTTTACACCATCAGCTGTATTAAATGTTGTTTTATTGCAAGCTATACCTAAAACCGATAAATCATAAAGTAATCTTCTTTCAGTTAAATCATACTTATTTTTAGCATATATATTACTAACTAAAGTTTCTTGAGCTACTTCAATAGACTCTTTATAATCAAGCTGCATTTTAAGCTCCAACTCCTCCATGCTAAAAGGAATATCTTCTGGGTTGTTTTTAAACATGGTAACTCCAAACTCAGCTTGAACTTGCTCTAATAACTCTCTGTTTTGCATGTCATCTACTAGAGACTTAACATAGTCTGTTTTTTTCTTTACAGAAGCAGGATCTTGAGCATAAGCTTTTACATCATAAACTCTGTTTGACATACCATTAACTACTATATCTACGAATTTAGGTATAATAGGTACATTTTTCCAGTCTAAATTTAAGTAAGATAAATCACCGTTAATTGATAATTCATCTTTATATTTTTGTATGCTCTGTTCTCCTCTTGCGTATAGTTTTAATCTATGAAAGTTATCTCTATTAGCAAAATATCTAACACTACCAGAATCTCTTCTGAACCACTCTCCTTCTATAGCCTGTGCAACTTCCGTTCCATACTCTAAAGAACTCTTGTAACTGTCACTAACTGCTTGGCTAGGAAATACACCTCTTGGTAATAAATCTGACATTTAATCTAATATTTTTGAAATTGTTCCGTTGTTGTTGTATCTTTTAAATGCAAAACCCACTTTAGTAGTTTTCCTTTCTTGTTTAGGAGTGTAAGCATTTTTATTGCAAGCCATTATAGCTAACCCTGAGCTAATAGCTGCATCAAATTTAGTTCTTTTATTAACGTCGAACTTAGACCAATCATTTAAGGTTTGATTAAAGTACATGTCTCCCATCTCTTTTGAATCTTTTAAACCTACATGATTTTCAATATAAGTCTCTATAGCTGCAGCGTGTGCTTGTCGCATATCTTCACTAGAGTTTGGTACACCACCTATTTCTTTTTCAGCAACAGATAATTTGTTGTAAACTTTATCAGGTCTGTTTATTGAAAAACCTCTATAACCTCTTCTTTTTAAATAATATAATAAACGCGGTTTGTTATTCTCTGCTAGTATAGGCATACCGTAAAAATGCAATGCCATTAACACATCTTCAAAGAATATTTCTGCTGTAGGTGGTCTAGATATATATTCAAGAAAAAACGCGTTTGATGGAGCTTCTTCCATGTTAAACTTAGTTAAACCATGTAGAGAACCTTTTGATCCTCTACCATCTGTCGTACCTGATATATCATAGCTATCACAACCAAAAGCGCCGATATGTTCGTTGCCTGGTTGTAGTATGCCTCTGTTGTTTTTTATTACGCGGTTTTGCAAATTTATAGGTGGAACCCATGACACTAAAAATCTTCCTGAATCATTAGGATAAAAAATAACTCTAGAGTCTTTAACACCGTTTTCCCATTGAAAACTACCTTTAGTAATTAAATTACTATATTTTATTTCTTGGTTATAATCTATTTGCTCATATATTTTAACCAAGTTAAATATACTGTTTTTTGTTTCATCTCTAAAAGCGTGTTCTTCTGTCCTTGGAAACTGTCTGTAAAATTCATTTAAAGCGTCTTGATCTCCTTTTAATCCTTCTACTTCATTGTTCCAGAAATCTATAACACCAGTGTCTATTAAGTCGCCGTGTGCATCTTCGACTGGCTTTTCTGGTGTTTCCATGACAGGTAATCCATAAGAATCGATAAATCCTTCGTAGTTCCATTCCATAGGTATGAACAAGCTATATAGTCCTGAACTAGTCTGTCCATTTTTATTTCTTTTTCTAACATCTGAGTTGTAGTAAAGTTTTTTAAAGTTATCACCACCTTTATCTAACGCGTTAGAAGTGGACCCCATTATACACTTACCTACAATTTTACTACCTAATCTTAAACAAGTTTTTGTTACTCTCCAGCTGTTTAATATATTGTCAGGTTTTAACCATTTAGCAGATTCGTCATGTATTAATCTCTTTAATTTTTCACCATCATAACTGTTATCACCAGTATTTTTCCAGTCAATAGTAGTATCTAAACCTTTTAAAGCCTCTGTTTTTTCTCTAGATGTAATATTTTTTCTAGTTAATTTTGAAGCTGGTACTCTATAGGCTAACTCTGTTTTAGGTCTATCCATACCATCCTGTATTGGTTTAAAAAAGAAAGGATAGTTAGTTGATATTGGTACAACTTTATCAGTAAACATTTTCTTAGCATCGCCACCTGTTTTAGATAAAATACCAAACCTAGCATCAGATGATATTGTAGCTTCATCCACTGTTTCGCTAGCAGCCATAAAACTAAACCCAGAACGTCTAATTTTTAAGTAACACATACCGTAGCATCGTGGATCAGCTAAGCATGCTTGCCAAAATATATAAAATAACCTATTTGCTTCTCTATAGTCTGGTTTGCCTACATCAATTTTAGACCACTGTAAATACATATAATACTTACCAGTAATATAAGTAGGAATACCTTTGTTATAAAACCAATATCCTTTATCTCTAAATTCAAATTGTTCATCAATATACTCATACCACTCTTCTTTAAATTCGTCTGGATAATCTCTCCACTCGAATATACTTTTTATGTTTTTTAATTGTTCTGGTATAGGTTTTACAACCCATTTATTTTCACCTTTACTCAAAGATTTAGGTGCTGGTGGTAAAGCTATCTTTAAATTTTGTATTTCGTATATTTCACCTATTTGACCTGTTCTACTTATTACTATTATATCGTGGTCTTTATTGTAGCCATAATCCCATTTTTTAAGCCTATTAATCCTGCTTAAAGTATTTATGTTTATAGGTTCAACTATTTTTAAAAGTTCTAAATCTTTTTTCATTTGCTACGTCTTTCAGCGAAACCACCAAACTCTTTTACTTTTTCTACTACTTTATTTTCAAGAATATTTTTTTCTTCTTGTATTTTATTTAGTATTTCAAAAGCATCAAATATAGCCAACTTTTTAGTAGCAGCTGCGTTTTTTAGTCTATCAGCAGACACGTCATCTTCAGTTTCAACTATAGGCTCTTTAGCTACTTTTATTAACTCCTCAACCGCTTTTTCGCCAGCTAGGATTATATTCGATTTCATTTTTGGAATATCCATAAGTCGCTGTAATATCTTTAATTCTAATTCTATATAATTTTTGATCGTTTAGTATAAACTCAAACTCACTACTAGGTGTAAAGCTAACTAAATCATTATACTGAACACCGTTGTTTAGTAAAGCTTCATTGTTTATTTTAAGGATACCAAACAAATCTTTTTCTTTATTGTTACTAATCTTTTCAGTGTTTTTAACAGGTGCTACAAAAACATATTCAGGTAAAGGTTGCCAATTACCTTCTGCAAACACAGCGTATATCTGATCTATACTACAGCTGTTATGATTTTCGTTTATATAACTAGAACTTCTTTTCTCTTTACCTCTAACGTCGTACCAAGTTCTAAACACATTGTGATGCAAAAGTACAATGTCTCCTTTTTTTATATTGTGCTTAAAAGCAATTGGTACAGCTACAACTTCTGCTGTTCTATTTACAAACTTATGATCTTCGTAGCTAGTGTTTATGATTAAATTTGATTGATCAACTTTTATAGTGTTATTATATTTTTCACCAAAAGGTTTAACTATAAAGTTATGTATTGTTTTCATTAATATTCTAAATTGTATTCTATTGAAATAGCCATATTTTTATTAAAATCTTTCCAAGGTAGTACGTTATTGTTTTTCTCTATATAAATTCTGTACTTATCTTCTTCTTCTAATATACTATGTATTATATGTCCTCCGTAAACTTCTTGACCTACAGAGTAGTGCATAGCGTCATTTTTATAATCTTTTCCAATAGTTATTTTTCTAATCAAATTCATTTTATTCATTTTCTTCAGGATCTTCTATATTACCAACATATATGTCATAATAATTTTCGTTTCCTTTCATTAAATTTATTTTATTTTTTAATTCTTCTTCTGTATCATAAATAGTTATATACTTAGCTTTTGTAACAGTTTCTTGTCCAGGCATCAATGTACCGAAATGAACTATTTTTTTAAAATTACCACGTATATTTATACTAAACCCAAATAATACAGGGTCTCTTTGTATCAAAAAGTATTGTGTATAATCTTGTTTCT
>CAACVD010000796.1_pt1 | contig 15226 bp, 29 predicted proteins | sample 2381771 | NCBI WGS metagenome assembly CAACVD01 (sample SAMEA5211965, study PRJEB30684) | marine metagenome | biome: Marine; feature: Epipelagic; material: Water | collected 2015-10-15 | depth 15 m | reverse complement strand
ACTGGAAAGCGTTTCATACCTTCTAAACCTGAAACGGGTGTCATTAACTTCCGTGCAGAAGCAGTCGAGATGAAAGCAATTCGAGCAAGACGAAAACTGGACACACAAATCGCAAGAGATCCAAATGTGGGTATGCACGGTCCAAGTCACCCCATGTTCCACAAAAGTAATCTCGCAAAGCGTGTCCGTGGACTTGAAAAACGGCACAAGGCAAGACGAGAACGAATCGCACAAAGAGACGCTGAAAACTCATCACCAGTCACAGATCCAATGAGAGCAAGGCTCATCAGAGCAATCAACAAGGGAAACGAACAATGAGCAAAGAACCAATGAATCTCACACCGCAACAAATGAAGATTTTGGCAAATCTGGCAATGGGTGGGAGAAAAAACTACAGAGTTGCGACACCGGAAAAAATGGGCAAATCGAAACAGGTCGGTAAACAAGTTCGACAAAGACTCATAAACAAATTGAACACACCAACACCCGGCGGTGATGTTGATCCAGAAACAGGTGATGTGATCGGTGAAGGTGTGAAAAAGGCTGGACACCCAGAGGCATTTGAACTTGGCTTGGATGCTGAAACAATGGACAATCCAGAGTATCAAAAGATCCTCCGTCAGAAGCGTGTTGAGCGTGCAAAGCAAATGCTCAATCCCAAACTCGTCACAACAACGGGTGATGATGTCTCGCAAGATGATGTCGAAGCCGCTGATCGTGCCGCTCGTCGAAAGAAAAGAATCGGTGAAGCGATGGAAAAACAAGGCATGTTGTTTAAGATACAAGCAGAGCCAGAAACAACCACAGTGGTGCCTGCCATCGTGGGCAAAGATAGAAAAAGAAGCACGGACAAACGATCAAGAGAAAATAAAAAGAAGTTTAACCCAAGAAACGTGGGTAGAGACGGATATTAATGAAATCGTTGCAAGAGAAACTTGGGTTTCTTGGCAAAGGTCCCTTATTGGACAGGGTTCGCTCTCTTCGTGCAAGAAGAAAAAATGTATACGATAGATTGAAAAAAATAGATGAAGCACTCATTCGTAAAAGAACCGAACGAACAACTTTTCCACAGAGAGCGATCAGAGACGAAAAAACTCGTCGAACTGGAAAGGTAAGACGAAAGGGTAAAGGTAAGTATGTCGTCGGACTTGATTCCATTGGTCCATCACCGTTCAAGAAACTTGGACCGATGTATCGAAAAAGACAGGCTCCGTTCAATCCAAGTAGACATAATATACAAAGATATCAACACATACAAGACTTCCTCGACAACCCAAGAAAAGGCAATCGACGACCAGGTGAAGAGGGAACATTCAAGCCGGGGAGACTACCATGAGCATACTGAAAACAAAAGCAGGTAAACAACTCGTTGCTAAAGTCGGTGTGAAGAAAGCAAAGAAACTCATTCGACAGGATATGACCTCAAAAATGGTTTCACACATAGAAAGACAAGGGTTATCCACTGGCATAGCACAACGAATAAGACAGACAAGAGAACTCTTGAGACGACCGACGGTCGGAATCGACAACAGTATTCGATACGCAAACTTAAGAGTAAAGAATCCACGCTTAAACAAATAAGGAGCAGTCATGGCTGAAAAGGAACCATGTGATTGTTCTGATTATGAATACGACTTAAAAGATTGTCACAAGGAACTCGAAAAAACTAAGGAAAAACTCACCTCGTTGCGTGAGGAGAAGTTCCTTGTTTGTGAGCAAGCAAAAGAACAAGCCGATGAGAAGATCGAGATGCTCAAGAAGCAACTCACTCGATGGACAATCGGTGGTTCCGTTGCTGCTACCGTTGTGGGTAAAGAGGCAGTCGAAGAGATCACCGCAACAATTCAAGGTGTCGAAGAAGCCGTGAACACAATCGTGCCGGGTGCAATCCCCAGCGTTGGTTCTATGATTCCGGGCGGTGGTGCTGTTGGTGGTGGTGGACCGACTCCGATGGTGATGCCTGATGGTTCGACAATGTTCTGGGATCCATCAATGGGATGGATGAACGGCAGTGCTGGATTCTTCGGTGGTGCTGGTGGTATGGGTATGGGATCCAGCAACAATGTAGCAAATCAAAACCCAGAGAAGGCAAAGCCACAAACAGAGGACGAAGAGGAACAAGAGGAAGAAGAAAAGGCTAAGAAGAAAAAGAAAGAAGAAGAGGAAGAAGAAGCCGAGGAGGAAGAGGAAGAAAGCGAAGAGGAGTCGGAGGACGAGGAGTCTGAAGAGTCTGAAGATGAAGAGGACAGCGAAGATTCCGAAGAGGAAGAAGAGGCAGAACCCGCTGAGATGGAAGAGGAAGAGGAGCAAGAGGAAAACGAGGACAGCACAGAGGATTCAGAGGATCAAGAGCAATCCGAAGAGGCATCCGATGAACAGGCATCCAATGATTCACAACAACCAGAAGTCATTGGACTCCCATCCCCAGAGTTGTTTGTCGAAAATGGAAAAATCGTTGACATCACAGGTGAAACTCTTACCGACTATATCGCAAATCTTGGTGAGGTGGCACAAGTGTGGGACATTCCAGACACACCCAATCTTATCGAGAGCATTCCCGCCATTCTGAACTCACGACAACCACAGCCGGGAGAAGTCATTGTTGGTGACTATGAAACAAATGATCCTCTACCACCACAAACTCTCGATGAACCAGAAGTAATAGTAATTCCTGAAGAGGATGTTTATGTTCCTGAGTCTCCCATCACGGATCCACCGTATGATCCACCGATTCTGCCGATGCAACAAGCGGGTATTCCAGAGCCTGGCATTCTTCTTGCCTTGTTCATCCCTTACATTTGGCAGGTTATCACAAAGAGAAGAAGAAAAAAATAATACATAATTAGAATCTAGGAGAATCTAATGAAAAAATTCGGACAATACATTACGGAGGGTGCCCCAGAGGGTAACAACCCAAATAAAGTTAAGCCAGGAGATCCTGATTACAACATGGTAATGAAGATGCGAGCCAAGTATGGTATTGATCCAACTCCTGATGGGGGTGTCGATCCAGAAGCGATCGATCAAGGGGCTGTCCGAAAAGGAACAGTAAAGGCTCTTGGAAGCAAAAAGTTTAAGAAAGACATGCAAGATCACACAGTCGCAGATGAAAGACTTCAACAAATTGACGAAGCGATCCCTCTTGCGATGGCAGCCATGGCTGGTGCAAGAATCGCTGGTGGAGCGGTTGCTAGAGGTGTGGGCCGGATCTTGGGTAGAGGTGGAGCCAGAGGAATCTTAGGTCGTGCTGGTGGTATGGCCGCAAGAGCGCCAGGTGCAGCATTCCGACTGGCAAAAAGAAACCCGTTCACCACTGGAGCCATAGTCGGTAGCATGATGAGTGGTCGAGGAAAAAATCAACAGCAACAACAAGACATGGGTGGAGGTTATTGATGAGCATCATTAGAAAAATTGTCGAAGCGAGAGTTCAGTTTGACTCCGACAGAGCAGCAAAAGAATTTCACTCACACATCGAAGGATCTGCCCTTTCAACAGGTGAAAGACAAGGATCCGCTGTTGAATATGACAGCAGCGATAAAAGAGAACATGTGAGAAAAGCAATTCTTAGAAAAATAAAAGAGTTGAGAGGACAAGTTGACAGTGTTAGGTGAAAGAAAACTTACCGATGGTGAGTTAAGAAAGAGAGACGAGATCGTCAAAGCAATCAAACGAGATCGTAAGGAAGAAAACTTAACCGATGAGGAAGTTTACGCAATCGCTACCGCACAAGCAAAGAAAACAAATGAAAGGGTAATCATGGATCCATACGACAGATTACAGTGCATCAAAGAAAGCACAGAGTTGGAAAAGGCAAAATCGGCATTTGAAAGTCGATATGGTATCGTAGCAGACCTTCAAAACTTGAGACAAGCAGCGTCCGCTGAAATGAGAAAAAGTAAAACAAAAATTAGCAGCCGTCGGGCAGCGATGGCAAAACAACTTATTGATATGATGAAAGTCGATGTTGATGACAGGGGAGTCAAATGAGAAACCACATTCGTCAACTCGTCGAACAACATCTAACAGAAAACATCTTTAGTTCTTCTCTCCAGAAAGATAAAGGTCGTGGTGTCGAGAAGGCAACGGGACACGCTATTGAACTTGACATGAGCAAGCCAAACACCAACGCAAAAGTTAAAATGGCACAAGACTCTAAGGTTGTGAAAGGTCTTATCACCAAGGGTTTCACTCACGCAGAGTCATCCGAGGGTGGCAACAAGGTGAAACTTTACTTTGCAGGCCCACGACAGAGAAACACTTGGTTGAAGAAGTGGAGAAGTCTTGATATCCCGAAGAAAACCAACGAAAGTTATGATGTAGGACAATCTAAACCAGTTAGAATTAGAGGATTGACTGGACAGAGAATTACACAAGTCATGAAAAACATGACACCTACACAAAAAGCGAAACTGCTAAAAAAATTAGGTCCAAAAGTTAGAAAACTTACCAAAGGTGGTGCTTTTGTCGCTGACAGAATCATGCAACAAAACGAGAGTTTTAAGCGTGGTGGATATGCGAGTCGAATTCAAAAAGGCAAAAGAAAACTCAAGAGGCTAAAAAATATTAATGCCAAGAGGATTGAAGGTGAGAGAAGAAGAAACAAAACTCGAACCGAAACACAAAGAGAAAACTAATCTAATTAAAAAGATACATAGATAGTATACAAACACTAAGGAGTAACAAAGATGACATGGATACCACCAAGAACAGAAGACATTGCTTCACCATTAAACCCGTTCTATAATCTCACAAACTCCGAGGTGCAGCAAGTTAACCCAGAACTTTCAAAGAAACTCAAGGAGAGTAAAATGAATAGAAAAGAACATCTCAATCTCAACGAAGCCATTGCCAACGTCTGGACTGGTGGTCAGCAAGACATTCAAGAAGGTGAAGAACTCATCACCGAAGAAATGCTCGTTGAAGAACTCACAAACGACATCACTACCGTTGTTGAATCCATCCAAGAAGAAGTTGGCTTTGAACTCAGCGAAGAAGAAATCAACTACATCGTTGATACACTTCTCGAAGCAGAAGACGAAGACGAAGACGAGGATGAAGACGAGGACGAAAAGAAAAAGATGATGAAGTGAGTCATGTTTAACGACAAGATTACTAAAAAAATCGTCGAAAGTGCCAAAAAAGTCTTAGAGGCTAAGAAAGATGAAGTTCCACCTGTTGTTATGGGTAGACTTCCTGACGTTGAATTCAAAAAGTCTGAAGGTTTGGGCAAGAACAAAAAAATGCCCGAAAAATCAATTGATCAGAAAAAGATTCCGACAAAGGATCTTCCTCTCGTCCAAACAGGACCTGGGGGTGAGTATGTCAAAAGAGTTATGCCTGGTGACTTAAAAACAATCAACCTCAAGAAGGCTGTTTCTGGTGCAATTAATAGATTAAGAGGAAAGTAATGACTAGAGAAGAATTGTTTGAACTTTTGGAAGCCCGATCAAAGAGAAGCGGTACTGCACCAGCGGGTAGTATCCGTGGTAGAGGTAAGAAAGGTACAAACAAGATGAAGGCTAGTCAGTCTAAGTCTGCGAAAGCGGGTAGTAGAAACCGTAAAGGTGCTACTACCCCGCCAAAGTCAGCGAAAAAAGAAACTCCTGTCACAACAAAACCAATCACGACGGTGACAGGAGAAAAGAACCCAGTGGGACGAGAGAATCTCGCAAGAGGTGTGGAATCTAAGAGAGGGATTTCTAGAACTCCCGGCAAGAATCCAATCGGTCGTGAAAATTTGATGAAAAATATTGTCGCTGGTAGATCAACAGAACGTGGCGCAGGCAGAAAGTTAGGTAAAAAACTTGCGGGTGTCGCAGACAAACTTTCCGGTCCTGCCACGAAAGTTAAAGACACTGTGAGCAATGTCGCTGGTGTTGTAAAACAACGTGTGTTGAAGTCTTTGGGTAAAAAAGAAAGACCTTCCATCGGCAGACAAAACTTAGCAAAACAATTCGCTACATTTAATAAAGACAACCGATCTGCGAATAAACCAACCGTTGATGATATTGTTAAGGATCGTGTTGGTAAGGCTGTTTCTGGACTCGGTAGAAAGATCACAGACCTTTCTAAGAAAGTTGGACAGAGACTCGGTGACTTGGATAAGAGTCCCATTCTGAACACATTGAAAAAAGGTAGAGGGGGAGCAGGAACACCCACCACATCTCCAGACAAGAAACCCCCTACCAAAAACATCAAGGTGACACCAAAGAAGCCAACACCCGATGAAGACTTCGCACCGAAGCCGTCAGATAAGCCAGGCACAACTAAACCCGCTCCCCAAAAGCCAAGCAAGCCTGCACCTAAGTCCACAAGAAGCCCAGATCAGACAAAAAAGGTTGTCAAAAACAGGGTTCAGGACAAATACAAAGAAGCAAAAGGTAGAATCGAAATTCTTGGTGCTAAACCAGGCACCGCTGGATTTAAACGAGCGGTTGACACAGTTGCCAAGAAAAAAGGTGCAGAGATAGCAGCAAAACTTGGTAAAAGTGGAAGTGCCAAAGTTAGAATTGAATCGTTTAGATGGGCTGCCATCCAAGAAGCGTTGATGTCAACCCTTCCAACCCTTTCCTGAACGATTAGTTCCGCTATCTAAATTTTGTCTCAGTCTTTCAGGAACACCCTTTTTCATTCTATTCATAAGTTCCGACCACTGACCACCAGTCTTTGAGTCTGGTGTCAGCGTGGTGTCTGCTGCAAGTCCGGGTGTAGTTAAAGACCAATCTCTCCTTACCTCACCCTCCTTTTGACATTTTGGGCACGGCTCTGAGATTGGCTGATCTCTCTCGGAGATCATTTTTGTTTGTTCAAAGGTGTGGCTACACGCATCACAAATATAATCATAAGTAGGCATAATATTTATCTCCAGTCACTTATCTTCTTCTAAAGTCCTCCGAATCCAAATCAGATCAGTCCGAATCTCTGCGAGTTCTGTCATGATCAGTGAATTTGAAGTGCTTAACGACGACATTTGATCCTCTAATCGTTTTGTATTATCTTCAAGACCTTGGATTCGATATTCAAAGTTTGATTTTACCTCACTTGTGTTCCAAATCCAAGCACCAATTGTAATAATCCATCCAGTTAATACAGCGATTGGGAGTTGTTGCTTTGTGGATGACATTAGTTGAGTCCGTAGCAGCGAAGGTTGGTTGTATCAAAGGTTGAGCCACCACCATTATGGAACACTTTGATGACAAAGAGAGGAAGAATTAAAACCCCGTGTTGATCTGCGGCGTTTAGTTGGAAGTCAAGAACCACTTCTTCATTAGATGCAGTGACAATCTTTAACGCAATGTCATCATTTGTTCCGTTTGCTGAGGTGATCATTAACGCTTTGTATCTTCGTGAATTGATTGCCGCTGCTTGGGTCATATCCAATTCCACAACGCTTTTGTATGTGTCCATATATTTTCTCCTTGTGAGTCTTGGTATTTATAAATATTGTGGAGGTAACTATGGGATCAATTAGACCTACAATTACAGCGTATGGTGGGGGCACTCAACAGTTCCCAGTTTTCTTGAATAGAGCAACCGTTGGTATGCAATATGAGAAAACTGAGCGTGATTTGGCAAAGTTAATTAACGAAAGTGTCAAACAGTCTCCAACCAAAACAATCAACGTCACTGGTGCGGACGGCACGGTCATTCAAAACGTTGTTGGTGCGATAAAACACAGTAACACAAACGCTCTTGGTGGTGACAGTCTCCTTGATGTTTCACTCTCCACTAGAAGCGGAAGAGCGGTAAAACTCAATACAAAAGGAACCATCGCACCTGTGCAAACACACGCAGATTTTAGATCCGTTTACACTTCATCACCCATTGTTGCAAAAAGATTTACACGGGCAGCGATTGCAAAATACAAACAACTTGGATTTAAAGACGGAGATCCAGTCCCACCAAGTGTTCAAGGGGTGTACGCTGAGATGCAAGGTGAGAACAACATGAGAATTGTTCGTGGTGTTCCTGCAATGGGTGGACCCATTGATTATTTCTTTGAAGGTCAAGCCTCCGGACAATTTGATCCTCAGACTGGTGCGTTGAATTTAAGTGCAAATCTGATGGAGTCAAGACAACTCGCAAAACAACAAAAGTTTTTCCTGAGCATGTCACCACCACCTCAAGGATCAAACTTTGTATTTACCAAACAAGACACATTTGGTGTCCCACTAATTCACGATAGGGGTGGAAGAAACCTATCTATTACTGACCGTTCATTTGTTGACCGAAGTTCAATCGTTGTGAGGATCTAATGCACCCAGAAACAAGACTATTTTTAATTAACAAACACCTACAAGAAAACGTTTTAGTCAAATCGGCGGCAAAACCTGTCACAAAAGTTTTGGCACGAAGAGTTGGTGCTGGTGCAGCCAGTAGTGGTGCAAGAACAGGTGCAATACAACTCGCAAGAAACGTTCGACCCAGTCTTGGTCAAGCGGCTAGAGCGGGAACAACCGCACTCGCTCTTAGATCCTCTGGTGGTGGCAGAGGAACCAGACCTCCGTCTGGTGGTGGAAATAACAGGGGCGAACGAAATCCAAATCCAAACCCAGCCGGTCGTGAAAATTTGCTTAGAAATGTGTATTCGAGAAGAAGAGAAGGTCCGTTGGGTAAACTTAAACGGACCGTGAAAGATATTGGAATGTCAGGAATAGACACACTCCGAAGACAGCAAAGTGGGATTTATGGTGACATCGCAGCATCAGGTCTTAACATAGGATCTTCGAGAAGAATGGGACCTGAATTCGGTACGACCGGAAGGAAAGCAAGAAGGGTGCAAGGTGTCGGAAATATTCGTGGCTTTGTCAAAGATGTGTTTGGAACAACCAGTAAAAAAGACGCAGAGGGTAAAACGATTCAAGGATCGGCCGAGCCAGGTATCCTCAGTCCCGTTCGTGGATATTTTAAAGCCAGCAGTAAGATGGCAGACAGAGCCGAAAGAAGAATGGGAAGAGGTAAAGGATTCTTTAGTAGAATTAATCGTGCCCCATACAAGTATGGCACATATTCTAAACCATCTGACAGTGTTTATGATCCAAAAGCAAGCGGAACTTTCAGAGATCCATACCAAAGAGAAAGAACCATTTAAGGAACAGATATGGAACAATTGCAACGTGCTAGAGATATTTTAAACAGCATCTATGAACAAAAAGGTATGCGAAAACCAACGACAGATATTGTTTTGTTTAAAAAACCTGTGCCTAGACCTGAGGGAAAAGGTATGCGAAAAACAACGACAGATATTGTTCCGATCAACAAACCTAAACCGAAACCACAACAAAAAAGTGGTGAAATTGTTCCTGTCCCTCGACCGACTCCAAAACCCAGTCCAAAATCAACTCCAAAACCTAGCACAGGATCTGTAAGAGAGCCCGTAAAAAATGCAGTGCAGGTTTACCGTGGAGGGGGTGAAATAGAGGTTTACAAAGATAAAAAGAAGGATCCTGTGAAACAACGACCAAAAAGACAAAGCAGAGAGGATAAACTTTTAAAGCGGTTTTCAAAAACAACTGAACGAAGTTTTGCCCCTGTTAGGTCTTCATCATATAGAGGGAGATCGGTGGGTATTGATTTCTTAGATCCGGATGATTTGTCGATCTAATTGACAAGCGATTAATTTTTTGATAGGATGTGACAATGAAAAGAAAAACTTTTGATCATGCAGATGATTACAATTTAGATGATTTAGCAATAATTACGAATCTCAAAGCAAAGACAACCGACAAGGGTAGAGTCTACCTTGCTGATGGTATTCAATTACCCAGCGTCACGACGGTGTGTGGGTTCGAGAAAGCCGCTTTCTTTGCGAAGTGGAGAGCAGACAATCCCAAGGAAGCAAGACGAGTCACTGTGCGTGGCAATCGCTTTCACCTGTTGATTGAGAAGTACCTCGGAAACGAAGAGATCGACGAGAAGAAATTCTCTCTCAATGAGTGGGATTTGTTCTACCAATTGCAACCAGAACTCGACAAAATCACCAAGGTTCATGCACTCGAAGTGCCGCTGTTCTCTACAACCGTCGGCTTAGCGGGTAGAGTGGACTGTGTTGCGGAGCATGACGGAAAACTATGCGTGATCGACTTTAAGGGTAGCAACCGTCAGAAGCGATCTGAGGACATTGAGAACTACTTCCTGCAAGCAACCGCTTACTCTCTCATGTGGCAGGAGATGACAAACCGTCCCGCTGATGCGTTCAAGATTCTGATCTCATCTGAAGATGGTTCTGTTCAAGTGTTTGAAGATAAGCCAATAAAATATGTAAAAAGATTGCGAGAGGTGATTAATCGCTATTACGAATACATGGGAGAAACAAAGGAACTCATAAATACAACGTCATGAATATAGCAAACATCAATAAAAGAAATACCCGTGAATGGGTAAAAGTAAATGAAGATTCTCGCTCCCATCTCAACCGAGATGCCTTTGTGTCTAAGTATGGAGGAAAATTTCTTTATCGTGGTAAGAGACAGGGTTGGTTTTGGGTAGAAAAGGTTGAAGGTCCACCTACCCCCAAACTAAATTGGATCTTTGTCCACCCCGATGGAAAAGAGGAGATTGTTGAAAATCTTTCTAAATTTTGTAGAAAACACAGCCTAAATAAGGCAGCGATGTATGAAGTTTACAGTGGTAAACGTAATCATCACAAACAGTTTAAATTGAAAAAACAAGGAGACTGACCATGGAATTCCTAACCACCACATACGGATTAATTACTCATTCGGTAATTGTTTTTGTCGCAGGTGCCTTAATTGGTAAACCTTTGTGGGAATGGAGCAGGACACACTTTCCGTGGAATAAGTCTTAACAACACCCACTAAAAAAAGCACCGCTGGCATCCTATTACACACAGAGGAGAGGTGATCCAAGCGTGCAAATTTGGTGGGGCCAAACGGTGCTTTACAAGGGGCTAGTTGCCCCTTGTTTTTTTTATAAATAGTTCGGAGGTATATTTATGCTAGAGGACTATCGTTACTTAGAAGACACTTGGATTGACATTAACGAGTTGGAGGAATTCATTCGTATTTATGCTCACGGTAACACAGACATACTCTTCGAGGACAGAAAATATAATAAATCAACTGGCAGAAATTACAAGAGTGATTATGAAAAATTTCAGTCGAGTCCTGATCAAATAGCAGATCGCTCCTCCAGAAACAGTGCCAGACGAGAGGCAGAAAACCAAGGCAAAGTTAAAAAGGGTGATGGGAAAGACGTTGATCACAAAAACGGTAATCCTAGAGACAACAGTAACACAAATATTCGCATCGTTCCAAAGTCAAAGAACAGGGGTGACAAATGAACATTGATCATTGGAAAAAACTTCGAGAGGAATACAAAGAGGATGATCTCGAAGGAACTGATGACGCTCGTAAGAAACGTGCGAGACAAACCCCCGGTCAAGAAACGATGGAGGACTGTGGTTGTATGAATGAAGAAGAGAAAAAAGGTCCACTCAATAAAATTATGAGGGACTCCGGTGGCAATAAAAAGTTTAAAGTTTATGTGAGAGATCCCAGCACAGGTAATGTCAAGACTGTTCGATTTGGGGATCCCAACATGGAAATCAAACGTGACGATCCAGAGAGAAGAAAAAACTTCCGAGCAAGACACAACTGCGACAATCCCGGTCCCAAAACCAAGGCACGATACTGGTCCTGTAAACAGTGGAGAGCAGGAGCAAAGGTCGAAGATGATTTCAAACCAACCGGAAACTTTATCGGTGAGAGTCTGAAAGACTGGTTCGGCAAAGGTGGAGAAGGTGGTAAAGAAGAAGGTGGGTGGGATCGCTACAACACCAAGGGTGAAAAAATAGGCAAATGCGGGGACGCTGAAAAAGGTGAAGGATACCCAGCGTGTCTCTCTGCCGAAAAAGCAGCGAAACTTGGCAAAAAAGGAAGAGCCTCATTTGTGAAAAGAAAAAGAGCAGCACAGAGAAAGGCTGGTGATCCCAAAAAAGGTAGCGGGGAAGCGGGAGAAACAAAAACGTCAAAGAAACCAACAAATGTTGAAACTGGTACGAGAAAAAAAACCAATGAGGATTGGTCTGAAAAATACAAAAAAAGTATCGACTGTGACAACCCAAAAGGTTTCAGTCAAAAGGCACATTGTCAAGGAAGGGAAAATGACATGAAAGAATCAAGAGAAAACTTTGGTAGAAGAATGCTTAGAGAAGCACATGAAAAGGGATATCTTGTAGAGAAAAATGTTCCTACCAACCCTGAACTTTATGCAAGAGTCAAAGCAGAGGCAAAAAGAAAGTTTGATGTTTATCCATCAGCCTATGCAAACGGTTGGCTTGTTCGCACATACAAGAAGCGTGGTGGTGGTTATAGAAAATCAGGGGGTGAAAAATGAAAACTTTTGATGAATTTTATTCAACCATCAAAGAAAAATATCAATTAGAGGACGAGCAAATTGTTCCGTTCATGTCAAATCTCATAAATACCCTTGAAGAAGGTAAAAAGAAGAAAAAGAAAAGGGAAGATGAAGAGGGAGCGGCACCAAAAACCGGACATGAAAAGAAAGATAAAAATCTTGGCTTTGAAGATCCATTAGCCGATTACCCAGAACAGAAAAGAATCTATTAAGGAACCACTATGAAACACTTTAAAGAACTCGTTCACGAATTGATTGAATCCGAATACTCTCCCGGTCACTTCGAGCAAGGAATCGGCTCAGGAGGTAGATCCGCACACACCGATCTTGGATCGTACCGAATTGAACTCGATGAGATCGTCGGAAGAATCAATGCTTTTATCAAAGAATTCACCAACAGAGAGTTTATTGACCCAACCTCGTTGAGAAATCAACTCAAAGCAAGACTCAATCACGTTGGTCTTGATTTTGAGTGTGACACAAAAACTCGATTGGGTGAAGGCAACTTCGCTTATCAACTCAACAGATTTGGTGGCTCTTTTGGTACAACACCGACACATAACTTATTGAAAGATGGATTCAAAACGTCAGACATGATTAAAGAATTCTCGGGGAGTGGAATGGTTCTCTCCTTTAATATTTCTCGTAATGAAAACTCTATGTTCTCTGTGGATGCCAAGATAGTTCCGGGTGATGCTTCTTAATAAAAGATTAGACGAAAAAAACTTCTTAAGTTTTGCTATGAAAATGTATGACAATCCCAACTGTAAAGGGTTAGAGGAGTTTGAGGAAGATTTGTCTAGAGTCAAATATGTAAAAAGACTCTTAAACAAATATAAAGAAAAGAAAGTTTTAAAGAAAAGGCTCTTAATAAATCATATTATAATAATGTCAAATGTGTTTGGAATTGTCGCAACAAACAGGATACTTTTTTACAAGATAGAGCCAGATTTACATTACATCTTGAAAAGCGTTTTACACTACTTGAATTTTGTCCCAATTGTATCAATACCAGAGGCTGATCTTAGCAAAGTCCCAACGGAGCCCTCGTTAATCAAAAGTTTAGAGGAGTTAACATGAGTAACAGAGCAGACTTAAGCAAGATAATCCCTGCGTTCACAACATATAAATTCCTAAAAGCATTGGTTCAACCATTTACTGAGTTTGAAGCATACAAACTTGGTATCATTGACAAGAACGGAAACTTTCTAAAAAAATTCAAAGAGTTGAAAAAACCAAAAGAGAAGAAAGCCGCTTCCATGTTTTTTCGGCTTATCATAAACCTGAAAAAACTATTGGGTGATATCAGAAGTCCCACTACAAAACAAAGATTAAGAGGCATCAACACGGCACTTTTTTTGATCAAAGAAGAGGTTGATAGAGTCGGTGGTGATCCAAAAGAAATAAACAGAGTGTTCTATGAATTTTTAGAAGAACTCGATCCTGATGTGTATGAAGAAATTGCAAACGTCGCTGCGTCTGGTAACGTGGCTGGCTTAGGTTATAATATTGGACTCGGTAACGTTCCTCCTGATGATCTTGTGATAAAACCGAGAAAAACAAAAATAGTCCGTCGAAAAAAGAAGGACGAGGAGGATGAGTAATGGAATTTTTATCACCTGATTTTTTATCACTGTTAACTGGTTCTGCAACAGGATTCTTATTCAAAGCAATGGCTGAGCGCCGTGCCCAAGATCAAGAACGATTCAAGATGGCAATGGGAGTCGCAGAAAAAGAAAACGAACACGCTAATGAAGCCGTCAAGCGTGTATCAATCGACGCAGGTAAACTGGTTCGTCGGTTCATCGTATTGTGCATCATGTTTGGCACAATCATCGCACCATTCATCATCGCTTACAGCGACGGAGTTACCACTGTTGTGGAACACGAGTCCACTCACTACAAGCCTTGGGACTTGCTCGGTCTGTTCGGTGAAGAAAAAGTAAGAACTTACACTCCGGTCGAGGGCTATCTATACACTGAAGAGAATAGGCAGATCCTTGTTACCATTGTTGGATTCTACTTCGGAACCGCAGTCAGAGGAAAATAAAAATAAATGCAACCACCCAATAGAAAGTCGTGCTATAACTTTAGGGTTACTGAAATCGTCAAAGTCCTTGACGGTGATACTATTGACGTTATAATTGATCTCGGATTCGATCTTTACAAGAAGGAACGTGTTCGGATCGCAGGTGTTGATACACCCGAAAAAAGAACACGGGATCTTGAGGAGAAAGCACTTGGTATTGACGCAACTGAATGGTTGACAAAACAACTTGATGGTGCGATTTCAGGTGAGGATGATCTGGTGATTCGCACGGAACTTGATGGTGGTGTTGGAAAGTATGGTAGACTTCTTGGTTGGCTTTACATCGGTGACGAAGCCGAGTCAATCAATGAGCAGATGATTCGATTGGGATATGCTTGGGAGTATGATGGTGGAACCAAGAAAAAAGACTTTCAAGAACTTAGAGAGATAAGAGGTATTGCATGAAATATTTTTTAGTTATGTTTTTAGCGGGATGTGCGAGCGTCAAAAGTGTCAAGGAACCATTTGTTGACATTGACATCGACGGACAGCCAATAATTGTTGAAACTTTAGATTCGGCTTCCGCACCAGCCAATAACACAAATACAATTCTTGGTGCTGGAGATAACTTGGGTCTGCGAACTTATGAGGAGATGGAATCCTCAAAAAAAGTTATGGACCCGTGGTTATATTTGGATGGTTTGCTGTCCTATTAACTGCGGGTTATCTTGTTTGGTGTGAATTCTTTAAAAGACGGTCATAGACCGTCTTTTTTTCTCGTCATATGAAAAGTCTTACAAATGTAGTAAGCATCAACGA
>CAACVD010000795.1_pt1 | contig 15227 bp, 19 predicted proteins | sample 2381771 | NCBI WGS metagenome assembly CAACVD01 (sample SAMEA5211965, study PRJEB30684) | marine metagenome | biome: Marine; feature: Epipelagic; material: Water | collected 2015-10-15 | depth 15 m | reverse complement strand
TTAAAATAAAAGATGTAAATTAAAAATAAAAATTCTAAGACGGGTTATGGTTATAAAAACCTATCTATGGTTGTTTTCATCGCTAAGGTTTCTGGATCAGGTGAATTACGTTCTTTATCAATATAGAATCCGATTCTATCATAATATCTTACCAAATTATCAAGCCCGTTATTATAATTAAGATCCTGAGCTACAAGTAAGAACTCAGTGGATTTTGTAATATATTTTAGTTTTATCAATTCTCTTATCATTTTTTTTAGCTGTTTTAGAATTTCACCAGATTTCTCTCCAGACCTCCATTCATCAAGATGGAGACGTTTTTGATTATCAATACGTAGGCGAATTTCAAAATCTTCTAACCCGCAATAACTAAAACTAATTACAGAATCATCATAATCAACATTCTCATCTTTATCTGAAAGCATTGTATCATTTAATAAATATTCCATCTTGTTACTATAACAATATAGAACGTCTAAACTTTAAATACTTACAAACTCACCAATCCTTTAAGTCTATTTCATAAATACAATCTGTTCCTTTCTTTTTGCTCTACTCATCGCAGTATATAACATCTTCATAGACCTGAACTTATCAAGATCTATAAATAATTTATTTCTGGCTGTTTCACCTTGAATTGAATGAACCGTAAAAGCGTGTCTTAGCTCACATCTAACCTTATGAGGTTTTGGTCCAATAATTATCTCACCATTACTATAATCTCTTGAGTTCTCCAGAACACTATATTTTTCAAGATGTTTGAACCTTTCAGTATATTTGTTTTTCTGATTATGAGTAGAACATAAAATCATATCCTCAACACCATAATCAATTGAGTTAGAATCTACTATCTCATAACCCATCCTTTTAACCAGTTTCTCAGAATCTATTATAGGAATTTTATTATTTCCAATTAATCGTCTCATATACATAAGATCCTTAGCAAGTTCAGGACATTCACATCTATAATTTTTAGTATGATGAAATACTGGTAATCCGCAATCTACATTAAACTCTGAACCATCAATAGGTGGTAATTGATATCCAACGTCACCACAGAATATTATCTTATGTTCTGGATATCTTTTCATCAAAGCTATACGCCCCTCATCAGATAACATACTAATCTCATCCACAATAAATACAGAAAAAGACCTATATAATCTTCTCCAAACATCCGGGTCTGCGGTTAACACGTGGTGGAAAGTTGTTGAAGCTACACCATACTCCTGCTTCTTATTTCTCGCAAGTTTCCATGACGGGGCAATAAATAGTGGATTTATAAACCCTTTATCTATTAGATTATTATGAGTTTTACCGCAACCACCAGCCCCGAGGTGTATCTCTACTTTATTATTAACCCGATATTCACCATACTGTTCTTCAAAATCATCTTCTTCTAAGTGATAATCATGAACATAGTATTCAGACTCCAAATTATTCTTAATAGATTTCTGTTCTTTTTCACTAAATAAAGGATTAACTTCAACGTCACCTTTGAAATAAATACCATCTACAACAACCGATACAATTTGGTTAAAATCCTTAAATTTTAAAACTTGTTCCAGTAGAGTAATTCTTGAGTAAGAAGTGATAAAAGCAGCTATGTGATATTTATGATATTGATACTTTTTTTTATATTCAACAATCCCCGTCTTTTGATCGTAATTATACCTGATACAATTTTTAGAATCATAAGCATTAAGTTGAGCAAACTCAATATTATCGCAACAAAAGTTATATCTTTCTACTGAGTTATCATACATTAAACAACCATACCACTTACAGTAATGAGATAAACCATTCTCTTTTTCATACATATATTTAGGGAACTGAAAATCAAAGGATGAACCCCAACAACCAGCAGTAATATCAAAAGTAATACCAAGTTTTTTATAAAATTCTAACTCAGGTGATGGATAGTTTTGAAAATTATGAAAACACTTCATATTTTCAATCGCAGAACAACCATTAAATTTAATATTACAAACCTGATAGATACCTAACCCTTCAATCTTATCAGTTTTTCTAAAGTCTGTAATTTTACCCAGATAACCCTGATACATAGAACAGTTATGACCTTGAGTATAAGCCTTTCTAATATCTATGTGATTAAGTGGTCCCAGTCCCTCTACCCACTTCTCTGATTCATCTTCAAACTCTTCAGGACAGAAAGTTATAGATTGATTACAGTTTAAACCATCATCAAGAAAAGCAGTTAAATCCTGATTACTATTCTTTTCAATTTTATAATTATTAAAACCAAACTCTTCTTCAAACTTTTTATTTGCTTCAGCATAAGAACTATCATCTTTTAATCTATAAACCTGGTGTAAATCTCTAACTTCAGTAATACCTGCTTTTGATTCTTTCCAAAGTATAAATTGTTTATTTTTAATACATTCATCATATAATTTTTTGAGTGTTTCTCTATTACATTCTGTATACGTATCCTTATTTGTTATTTCATTAAGTTCTATGTGATTGAGACGTGTATTAATAAACCTGAATTTTTTTAATGCTTTTTTCTGCGATTCTACTTCAATAAAAGTCTCATCATCACGTAGCGTTGAGGGTAAATCAATCTCTACAGAAATTTGTAAATCATTACAAATATTAGAAAGTTCGTTTTCAGGGACACCACTTGAAAATTCATTAAGATACTTAGAACACTTCTTCTGGATTGTTTTGTATCTGGCTTGAGCTGTTTTTGATTTAGCTTCTGCTTCGCAGTTAGAAGCCCACGTCATAATAGGATGAAAAAAACAGTGATTGATACCGTCTAAAAAATACTGATCAAACTTCTCTTTTTTAACCTTATCAAGAGTTAAAATTAATAACTGAGCTTGTAGTTTCGGGTTATCAATAAGTTCATTCCAATCACCAAATAATTCAACAGTAGAATCTAACCAAAAGAAAAACGAGTTTTTATTCCACCACTTAGAAAAACCTGCCTTAACCTTTGGAATAGATACAGTCTGACTTACTTCAGTCATCTCAATTACAGTAAAAGACGCTTTACCATCATCATCAATATCAGCTTCACCTTCAGGAAATTTCTTAACAAGTTTAATAGTCTGTCCTGCGTATGATTTCATCATATTTCTAAAATAAGGCATAGTTGATTTATTTTCATCCACAGCACCCTTAACCGTCTGATAAGTAATTCTGCGAACGTTACTTACATCTACAACTGGTTTAACACGGATAAATCGTCCATTATTATAAGTTAGATTATCCGGTAAAACCGAGTTAGCATCGCTTCCAGTATCAATTAAATACTTGTATATCTTTTTCGCAGTGCGTCCGTATGGATCAATCTTAGATTCTTTTTGAGTGAAAGGATTATAAATCTTGATTTTTTGAACCATTCTATATATTATAAATATATTATTTGTTAAATCTTTAAACTCATATTGTTTTTATAACAATCACATACCACCATCACCACTTCCTTCACCACCACTACCTGTTGTTCTTGCTCCACCTATACTACTATCATACTCATAAAATTTCATAAAAGCAGGTTGATGAAAACTTCTACTAGCAAATCCAGTAGTATTCTTACCACCAGCATTAATATAAATACTACCAGAATTAAAACATCTACCATATAGAGCCATGCGATATCTAGTTCCCACACTTAAATTATTAAAGAAAAATTTTGATGTAATATAAGTATTTTCAAAACTAGTAAAATCTAAAATTTCTTTTAATGAATAAGTAGTAGTAGTTCCATCAAATAATCCTATTTTATAAGCATCAATAGCAACAGGTGAAGAGGTTAATGTTGTTGAAAAAGGACTCGTTCCACCAGTTGCCGCTGCTATACCTACACAAAAAATCATACCACCAGTTAGAGTATTAGCATAAAAACCATATTCACAATAACCAGTAGTAGAAGTAGCTGTAAAATCTATTTCTAAGGTATCAGTTCCACTATCTTGACTACCGTTGAAAAAAAACTCATTAGAAGTATTAAATATTCTGTTGAAGTTTTGAGAAACATTATCTATATAACTCATGGATTTTAAGATTTCACTTCCACCTACAAATAAAGGAAAAGTATTAGTTGCACTAGATAAATTTAAATTAGTAGGGGCTGAATCTAAATTAATCGTATCAGGATTAGTAGTGGTATCTATACTTATGTTAGATCCACCTTGATAAGTAGTATCACCATCTAAGGTAACTGATGTAGGAGGATTAGCACCATTATAACTAGTTATAAAACCTCCATTACTATCATAAAAAGTTAAATTTGCTAAATTACTACCTAATGAAATACCTGATATAGTGGAATTTTGTAAGGCAGTATTTGGAATACTAGCACAGTTAATAGTATCAGGATTAGTAGTAGTATCAATATTTATACCAGTTCCACCTTGATAAGTAGTATCAGTATCAGAAGCATTAATAGTTATAGCTGATGAACCATCATAAGTAGTCCCTGAACTAAAAGATATATTAGTTCCAGCTGTTAGAGCATTAGGAACTCTTAATACTTCATTAAATCCTAATGTATTTCTAATTGTAATACCATCATTAATAGTCTCTATTGTTGTCCCTCCTATAACTATTCCATCCCCTGCTGTATATTCAGTATTCACTAAATTAATATTTAATCCACCAGAACCATTATAAGTCCCAGTAGCATAACCTGTAAAAGTTAGATCATTAGGAACTTTTAATACACCAGCCTGACCAGAACCTACATTATCAGATAGAGTAGTTCCATCAGCATTAAGAGCTATTGTTCTATTTAATCCTCCTGTATTTGTTATAGTTATACCATTACCCTCAGTTAAATTAAGTTGAGTATTAGTATCAGTAGCATTAATGGTATCAGCTATCCCACCATTAAAAGTAGGGTTACCACTCGCTAAACTTAAATTAGTACCCATGGTAAGAGGTTGAATAGTTCCAGTATGAGTATCCCATCGTGCAGGTTCATCAGGTCCAGCAGATACAAGAGCCTGACCAGCAGTCCCAGGATCTACTTGATTACCTAGATAAAATCTACCAGAATTTTGTATATCAGTAGCAGCTATTTTTTTTAATCCATTAAAACTAGACATTATATATTATTAAAGATATTTTTTTTTTAATCAAAACTTATAAGAAAATTTCCTCTCTTAATTGTTAATTCATAATAAGATTGTTTAGGCTTATAGTAATAATATTTTCCACCTTTTTTCCATTCGTTTCTATGTTTCTTATAATATTCTCCCATAACCTTCTATATTCTTACTAAATATAAAAAATTTTTTAGAAAAACGAAAATAAAATCTAAGATTTCTTATAATCATGGAAGATATCGAAAAAGAATTAGAAGAAAAATCAATAGAGAGAAATATTGAAATTAAAGAAGTAATTGAACCAGTAGTAGAGCCAGAGCCAGAGCCAGAGCCTGAGCCAGTAGCTGAACCACCTAAGCAAAGCATACCTACGGTTAAGAAAACTAAAAGAGTTAGAAGCCAGAAACAAATAGAAGCTTTTGAAAAAGCAAGAGCTAAAAGAGCAGAAGCAATAGCTTTAAGAAAAAAACAAAAAGAAGAATTAAAAGAAGAAAAGAAACAACAGAAAAAACAACCAGTTAAACAAGAGGTATCACAAGATATACCCATCGTCAGCCAAGGGTTCCCTATGCAAGAACAAGCTATACCTAAACCAGTTGTTCAACCCTCTCCAAGCGGAGCAGGACCAAGAGAACAAGTAATACAGAACCACTATTATTATTATGGAATTCCTCCTCCTGATCATGATTATAGTAAACCTAAGAAAAAAAAGAAATCAAAACGACCGCCCACACCTACATCAAGTGAAAGCGAATCATCAGAAGAAGAATATATAGAACCACAGCAACAGCAACAATATTATCAACCACCACCTAAACCTAGTTATAAATTTAGTTATGCATAAAAATTTTATCTATCTTAAATATAATAATGACTTCAATAGAAGAGAAAGAGTATGATAAAAAAATTGTTATTTCAGGAACAAAATTTAGCTGTGATGATGTTGATGATTCTATACCCAGTCCCCTACCTAAAAAAGGAGGTTTTGCTATGCTCATAATTGGTCGCCCAGGTTACGGTAAGACATCCTTAATAAATTCACTCGTATGTAAATCTGGTAAGAATTTCAATCGCAAATTCGATCGCGTGTTTATCTGGTCGCCTAGTATGATAACTATGGAGGGTGACCCCTATGAGATGATACCAGATGATCAAAAGTTTGAAGAGGCTACATTAGAAAATATACAAGAAGTTTTAGATGAAATTAAAGATAGTGGAGATAAAGTATTATTTATTTTTGATGATGTTATAGCAGATATTAGGGGAAAAGGTAAAGGAGATATAGAAAATTTATTACAAAAAATATTTTTTAATAGACGACACTTAGCAGGGTATGGAGGTTCTGTATCAATTATAGCTACTAGTCAGACATATAATAAAATAGATCCTAAATTAAGAAAAACAGCATCACAATTAATACAATATAAACCACAGAAAAAAGAGGTAGAAAATATCTATGATGATATGATATTAATACCTAAAAAAGAATTTCTTGATGTTTTAAGATATATTTATGATAAAAAACATAATTTTATGTATATAGATACACAATTACCAGAAGATAAACAAATTCATAAAAATTTTAATCAATTAATAATTAGATCACCTAATCTCATGGATTTTCAGCTGGAAGATCAGTAAGATCTTCGCTACCACCAAAAGATACAGTTAGTTCTGGCTCAGGTTCTGGTTCAGATAAGGCTACCCCCTTATGATCTTGTTTATACGCCTTAATTTCTTTTAATCCGTTACAAATTATAGGTCTTCTTACATCTTTATATTTTCCTTCGAATCTTTTATTAAAAAAATTAATTATATCTAAATCTATATTAGGTGAAGATTCTAATAAATTATCATATTCAGATCTACATATTTTTAAAAAATCTCTACACGGTTTTCTTTTTTTATCGTGTAAAGATAATTCTATTTCTATATTTCTACTTAATTTAGACCATGCGAGAGCAGCGATTCTATGACCTTCATAAATTTCAGCATACTTTAAAAAAGCTAATAATGTTCCCAGTATACCACAAGCTATATTTAAGGTTCCTACACCTGCACTAAATCCGTGCTGTAAATTTTCTGGAACATAGCTATCAGTAGCAAAATTAGCAGTTCCTGTTAAAGTAGATAAAATAATTATAGGTATTTGAAGATGATGATATTTTTTTCTATATTTTCTTGTGCTATAATTATGAAGATAAGAATAACACATAGAAATCTCACCCCATTCACTTAATAATTCTTCTATTTCATCAGACCATTCATCTATGTTATCAGGTAATGGTCTTGGTGTTTGTAAAGTATCCATTATATTTATATTAATATATTTTTATTCTGGCTCAGGTTCTAATTCTTTAATTTCAGGGTCTTCATCAAAATCTTGAAGATCTGCAACAGGAATCATATAATGTCTAATACAATTAGTTCCAGTAAATTTCACCTTAAAACTACTATCTTGTTTTAATTCCATGATCTTAGAGCAGTCTGTAAATACAAATAAGAAAAATACTTTATATCCTTCATCTATTGCCTGTTGTCCAGCCATAACCTTAGAAGCTGTAATTATGGTATCATCATATTTATCAGAGGCATTAAATCTACCTTTCACTTCAACTATAATTTTTTCTTCTTCATCTTTAAAATCTAAGATATCAAAAATATCGTTTTCATTCCTTAAAAAATTTGTCTTAAAATATTTATTTAATTTAGGTAACGCTTCGTCTTCAATTTTTCTACCAGCTTCCCAAAGTTCTCTATTAAATTTAAAAGGCATTATTGTTATATAACTTAATATATAAAATAATTTTTCAATTCTAAACTCAAAAAAATATATCAATACTTAATATAATAATGTCAGGCGAAAAAAAGCGACTAGAACAATTTTTATTACAGAGCAGAGCCTCTAATGTTCTCATGGTTGATCCTAGATTTAGTACTTTTCAACCAGAAAAAATAGATACAATTAGATTAAGAGCATTACAAAGAGAAGCAGGAAAAAAACCTATCTCTGAAAAACTTATAAAACAACAACAAAAGAAAAAGAAAAAAGCTCGTAGGGGAAAACAATTAAGAGGAGAAGTTAGTAGAGCTGTAAGAGAGCAGAAAAGATTTGAAAGAGGTGAAAGAAGAGATGAAGATACACAAGAACCTAGAATAATTGGAGAGCCTAGAAATACAGGATTAGCTTATGATCCAGATATTGAAAGAAGAAGATTAGATATACAAGAACAAGCTAATAGAGACGCAAATTTAAGAGTATTAGCTCAGGCTAGACGAGATCAGGCAGCACAAGAAAGAGAATTAGCTGTTAGAAGAGGTGAACTAGCAGCAGCCAGAGCTGAGAGAAGATTAGAAAGAGAAAGATTAGCAGCATTACCACCACCAGCACCAATAGTTATACCACCAGCACCAGCACCTAATATTAGAGTAGAAGCACCACCACCAGCACAGGTAAGAGTAGAGGCACCACAGGTAAGAGTAGATCCTACTATTAATGTTCCTCCACCAGTATTACCAGCTAGGGCTGATGCTGACCCAATACCAGAAATACAGAGATTAGGACAATTAATTAGAAGGGATGTGGATGCTTTTGGAGCAGAACAAAGAGTTAGAAACGAGACTTTATTAGGAGAAGTTAGAAGACAAGCACGAAGACAGGGAGAATTAGAAGCCAGACAAAGAGTCATAGATGAAGAACAAAGACAAAACACATTAGCTCAGGATGCTCAGTTACAAGAATTTCAGGCTAGATTAGGCATGACAGAGACAGCCATGAGTCAAGCCAGAGATGCAGTTATAGCTGAAATTAATGCAGCAGAGGGAAGATTAAGACAAGCAGCAGGAGAATTAGATAGACCAGTAAATTATGATGATGTAATTTTAAGAGCTGTGGATGAAAATATAGAAGATACACAACCTAGACGAGTTCCCATAACAGAAGTTGAATCTCCTACACCTGAAAGGAGAGAACCAGAACCAGAAGAACCATCAGGAATAGAAGGAGTTATAGCAGGTGGAGGTGAATTACAATTACCTAATGTAGTTGTAGAAAGACCAGGACAAATAGAACCTGATGTATCTTTAAGATTATCACCGCAAAGACCAGAAGATAGACCAGGAGCAATAGAAACAGGTATAAATCCAGAAACAGGAAGACCTTTCACTATACAAAGATTACCAGGAACAGCAGGACCTACTCAAAAACGAGCAGGAGGAGGAGGACCATTAAGAGCAGAGAGACCAGTAGAAGAATTACAACAAGAATTAGAAGGTTTAGCTGGTAGATCACCTAGATTACAAGCAGAATTAGAAGCCACCCAAGCAGCACAACAAGAAGAAGCAGAAATAGATGAAATATTAGCAGCAGAAGATCCTGAAAGAGCTGGACAATTTTTAGAGGAAAGACAGGCAAGATTTCAAGAACAACAAGCACCAGCTAGACCGCCTAGCCCAGAATTACAATTAGAAGAAGTAGAACCAGTTGATGTAGCAGATGAATTAAGAGCTAGTAGATTAGAATTACCTGATGAATTACCTGTATCAAGAGCAGCACAAAGAGCACAAGAAAGAATAGAAGCAGGAGCACCATTACCTGGTGATGCTGATAGATTAGTTGATGAACAGGATTTCTTAGCAGGTTTTGAGACACCACCTGCATTAAGAGCAGCGAGAGCTGAGAGAGAACAGGTAGGATTAGGTAGTCCTAGAAGAAGTCCTATAAGTCCATTACCACCTATATTAGGAGGAGCAGCAGAAGCAGATGAAGCATTACAAGCATTATTAGCACAAGAACCACCTACACCATCACCTACACCAAGAGCTAGAAGTCCACAAAGAGCTGGGGGAGAAACACCATCAACACCAGAAGAAGAGGCAGTATTAGAAGAATTAAGAGCAGTTGATGAACAACCATTACAACCAGTAGCAGAAGGTATAGCACAATTTGGAGGGGCAGCTCAACCAGCTCCGCCAAGAGTTATAGAGGATGCAGGAATAGTAGCACAAGAAGAAAGGATAGCAGATGTAGAGACACCAGCACCACCACAAGATCAACCACAAGGTCAATTAAGAGCATTAGACCCTGATGTATTATTTGAGGAAGTAGCAGAAGCAGAAGAAGTAGGACAAGTTCAAGATCAGAGACCACAAGCTATAAGAGATAGTGCTACATTATTTGAAAATTCACAAGCTGATTTAGCATCACAACTTAGAACAGGTCCAAGAGGAAAAAGAGGACAAAAAGGAGGATTAGGATATAGGGTAAGAAATAATACAGATAAAACCCTTAAAAAAGTTCAGCCAGGTGATGTAGTTAATGTTATTGGTGTAGAACAAGGAATAGCAGGAGGAGGTAGATATCGTTTAGACACACAAACACAAGCAGGAACTCGTGTAGGATTAGACCAATTACAACCTTTGATAGAGGATGGTTCTTTTATATTTGAAAGAGGACATCGTCATGAATTAGGTGGTCACTTTGATGCAGAACCTTATGGACCACCACCTGCGGAACCAGGATTATTACAACAAGGAGCAGAAGCAGTAGGAGGAGCATTAGCAGCAGGAGCAGGTGGAGCAGCAAGATTTGCAGGAGGAGTAGCACAAGGAGCAGCAGAGGGATTAGTAGCACAATTACCAGCAGCAGGAGATGTAGGAGCAGCATTAGGTCGTGGAGCAGTAGCTGGTTTAGCAGGTGCTGGTAGATTAGCAGCAGGGGCAGCAGGAGCTGTATTAGGAGGTGGTGAAGAAGAAGAACAACAAGCTGAACCAGAATCACCTTAAAAAATATAAATTATATTCATAAATTTTTATATAAATATAATATAATGGTAAAAGTTACTTATAAAGGTGAAACAAGAAATATACCAGCTCAGTATCTCAAAGGTTTAAAAGGTAAAGATAGAGAAAAACAGATAAAATCGATATTTGAAGGAACTATAAGACCTACAACAAAAGCACCAGAAAAAAGATCTAGTTATGTTATTAAGTTTGAAAAAAGATACGGTAAAAAAATTACAGATGAAGATTGGATCCATAAAAATATAATTACAAGAACTGGACAAAATAAAATTATGGATAAAGGCATGGGTGCTTATTTTTCAGGTGGTTCTAGACCTAATCAAACACCATCATCATGGAAATATGCTAGGTTAGCTAGTGTTATCATGGGTGGTCCAGCTAGAAAAGTAGATATTAAAATATGGAATCAATATAAAATTAAAAAAAATAAAAAATAAAATTTATTGAAGTCTTAGGATTTTTGATTCAGGCATACATCTCCAAGCGTGGTCATAATCTTCACCCCCGTTGAGATTCACATAACGCTGAGTGCTTTTATTATATTCTTTAAAATCTTCAAGTTTAAACATTACTCTGTAGCTGTTCTTATTGATTTTTAAAATTACAGCAGGTATTTCTTCTTTTTTATGTTTGAAAATAATTTTATCTCCGACATTATATTTATTATTCTCCATCTCTCTTATACTTTGTTAGAGCGACAAAACTTTAAATACTGACAAATTCTAGATTTCAAAAAAAAAATATATTTATATATATATAATGCCTATAAATTTAGTAGTCAAAGAAGCACCAGCTAAAACTGGTAAAAGATTCACCGCTATATTTCGTATACATAAAGGAGGAAAAGTTATTAAAATTACCCACTTTGGTCAGAGAAATCCTAAATCAGGAACTTATATAGATCATGGTGATAAGAAAAAAAGACAAGCTTACAGAGCCAGACATAAAAAAGATTTAGATACAAAAGATTTTAAGAGAGCTGGATTTTTAAGTTATTATCTTTTATGGGGAGATTCAACATCACTAAAACAAAATATAGAAGATTATAAGAAAAAATTTAATCTATCATAAATATATAAAAGATGCCGACAGGAAAAAAATATAGTTCTAAATCTAGTGAAGAGATGATAAAGAAAGCTCATAAAGAGGGTAAGATTACAGCCAAACAGATGAAATCTCTACCAGAGGGATTACTACTAGGAATCGCTAAGAAAGGTGATGCAAAAGGTGGAATCAAAGAGAAGCGTATGAAAAAGTCAGGTAAAGCTGGTCGTCCAAAGGCTGGATCAAAAGTTACCGTTAAGGAATAAGGTTGATTGATAAATCAATACTTACGATTAAAGAATAAATTTTTTTTCTAAATTAAGTATATAATGGACGGAAGTTATTGGATTTTAGGTATTGTAACTTTTTTATTTGTATTAAGTGTTAAAAAATATAATTGCATAGATAAATTAAGAGAATCTATAGAGGAATATTTAGCTGATATATCACCTCAGGAAACAGTAGAAGAAGATGATATTTTAGTATTAGAAGAATTAAGGGATGTGATAGAAGATTTTGTAGTTAGAAATCCTGAAATATTTTCTAATTTAAATAATAAAAAAGATGAATAAAGGTCAGGTTAAAAAAGAACTACAGAAATCTAAGCATATCTATATTCAGTCTAATGATCCAAGATTTAATTATGGTTTTCATAAAGAAGATGATATAAAAGAATTTAATAAGAATCCTGAGGTAATAAATTTAGCTCAGTATGATTATAGTTTTGTTAGAAAAGAAGGAGATGATAAAAACTTACCTGAATTAATTTCTACTAGTGAATTAGCTAGTTTTCAAAATTTAGAAGATATGGAAGAATTTTATAGACAGAAACACCCTAACTTACCTGATGAATATTATGGTATTATGGCTAGATATTCTACTGGTAATCCTATTACAAAAAAAGAAGTTAAAAATAGTATTAAAAAGGTTAAGAAAAATCCTAAGAAACAGTTACCTGTTGGAATGCAAGTAGCTCATGGAGATTATACGCTAACTTTTGATTAAAATTTTTTTTCTAATAAAATTTTTAAAATTTATTATATTTAATAATATATAATAATGCTAAGTGTTTTCGGAAATAAATTACATAATGCTAATGGACTAGGACAAAAAGCTCAATCTGTTGCTAAAAAAATAGTAAAAGGTGGTCTTATTGGTGGTGCTTCTGCTCTTGTTCTATCAGGTGGTGTATCTCAGGCGATGGGTGCGATGAAACAGGCTCAGCGTATTCATAGTTCGCTAAAACCATGACTAAATCATAAAAAAAAATAATATAGATATAATTATAAATAATGACAACTATTGAAGATGTTAAAAAAAGAGGTCCAGAAAGACACCTAACTAATAAATATAATTTTGCAGGTCCTGGGACTTTTTATGCTGCTCGTATGAAGGGCTCAGATTTTTATGAGAACCTGATGAAAGAAGCTGGTAAAAAAGTAGTAGGCACTAAACCTTATAATGTTCCTATAAATAAATTAGATGCGTGTGCTAAGACTCATGATAAAGTATATAATAATCCTAATGCATCAGCCTCTCAGGTTCAACAGGCTGATCGAGTTTTTCAAGATTGTATAGGAAAAATTAAACCTAGTGATGGTATAGAACAAAAATTATTAGCAGTTGCTGCTAAGAAAGGTTTTGATGCTAAATTATTAGCTGAGAATGTAGGTGTAGTTAGAAAAGGTAGTTTTGCTGATGGTGGTGCTAAACATAGTGTATTAGGACAAAAAGTTAAGAATACTGTTGGTCTAGGTAAGAAAGCACTTGGTTCAGTTGGTAAGACTGTTAAACGAATTCTTTAAAAATATTTAAAAATAATGTTGTTAAAATTACAAATAATGGAATTTTATGAATTACCTGATGATATTAAACGCATGATATTTAATATTAATCGTGATGATGCAGTAGAAAGACAGAGAGAGATGTTTAATATGGTATTAGATGATATAAGAGATCTTGATAATTATTGTAGAACTGATCTTAATAAAGGTCAAGATGAAGAATATGATGAACAAAGCCCTATATCAGAGATGTTAATGGCTAGGGAAGTAATTAGATATCAATATGGAGGTGAACATATGTTTATAAATTCTGTAAATTATTCTTATTTTTAGATTATTTAAAAATCGGAAAAATTAAACTATTTAAAAAGAAAATATAAATATTGTTATATAGACAAATAAAATATGAAAATCACATTCGGAAAATATAGAAATCAAGAACTTACAAAAGTTTATAAAGATGAAAACTATAAGAACTGGTTATTAAATCAATCTTTTTTTAAAGATAAATACCCAGAAGAATATAAATATCTATTAAAATATAAACCTCTATCACCTATTAATTTTAATGACTTACCTGGCGATATAAAATCTAAAATATTTAAGATTAATAAAGACGCTGAAAAAGCTGTAATTGATGATGAAATATCTAATAGAATTCATAGAGAAGGAAACGGAAAATATCAGATAATTCATGAAGAAAATATAACTAGGAATGATCGTGTTAAATATACTGTTAAAAAGAAAAGATGGTTAAACTGTGTTAAGTGCGGTAACCAAGTTAATGATAGAGCGTATCACTTTTGTTATAAGTGTTTTAGGGAGTGGGAAAAAAAAAAAAATCTAACTTATGATATTCCTAAGGTTTGGATGATTGATTCAGATGATGAATAACTATCTAATTTATTTTTTATAACTTTTTAAATTTTTTATTCTTATATATATATAATGTTAGCTTCTTATAAAGAAACTGGAACTACAGCTAGTCGTGTTATATATATAAATTCAAAGGATGCTACCTCTATTATAGGTGATAATCGTAGTGATTTTGATTTCACATTAGACGAACCGATAGTAGTTCCTCCTCATCATAATATTTTATTAAGTGTATATTCAGCTGAAATACCCTACTCATTCTATAATTTTCGTGATGGTGTTAATACAAAGATAGATTATGCTACTACTAGTTATAATAATCAAGCTACTTATGATGCTAATGGAAAATTAGATCTTACAGCTCCTGGTCATAATACTCTAACAATTCCAGAGGGTAATTATAATGCTATTGAATTAGCTAAGCTTCTTACAGATGGTATATCAGGTTTAGAATGTTTATATGATCCTAATAAATTAAAATTTAGTTTCAGATCATTAAACGCAGGTGTAAGAATAACACTAGCTTTAAGAAACGGTGTAGATACAGGAACTCCTGATTTTCCAGGTGAAGATATGAATGAAGAGCTGGGTTTTGATTGGTTTAATATTTTAGGTGATCCTTTTGTAGAAAGAGATATAGCTG